>PPCM01000056.1_pt1 | contig 215906 bp, 173 predicted proteins | sample 1555541 | NCBI WGS metagenome assembly PPCM01 (sample SAMN05284479, study PRJNA326546) | Marine sediment metagenome, whole genome shotgun sequencing project. | isolation source: marine sediment | place: Germany: Wadden Sea | collected 2012-09-05
TACTCTTGCAATCGCAAGGGTTACAGAAAAACGGAAGTTCGGATTTCAATCAACGCTTTTTTATATGGCTTTAAACTCGGCTTAAATTTGATTGCATTCGTTCCGCTTGTTTACTGACAGCAAGATTGGTTTTTGCATAGTGACTTCATTTACATCATCGTAAGTGAGCAGACACTATACAAATGGAAACGAGAAGCTAAAACTTCAGGTCAGGCTGTACCATCAGGAGCTAGCGCATCTGTGTCGTGGTCTAGTGAAGATAAATTTCTGATCGTTCTTGAAACGGCTAAATTTAACGAAGCAGAACTAGCGAAGTACTGTCGTGAAAGATGCTTGTATGAGTGCCAATGGCTGTGTTGCAGAAGAGTCTAAATCTTTAAAAAAAGAACTCAAAGAAAAAGATACTGAACTAAAGAAAATAGGCAAAAACCTAAAACGTAAGGAAGCGGCGTTAGCCGAAACTGCTGCTCTTCTTTTTCTTAGAAAAAAGACCCAGGCGATCAGGGAGATCCAGAGGACGAATGATAGCAGCATCAGATCACCAAAACGCTGTGGAACTAATCTCGTGTTCCGTTATGTATAGTGGTACCTTATATGCATCGTCTACTCTTGCATGCAAGATTAAATTTTGAATGGTAACTTCTGAACAACTTCATATTGTTGGTCAATAATCACCTGAAAATTTGGATCTACTCTATCATAATCTAGAACATCAACCTTAAAAGGTAAGTTCGATTCATCAAATGCTTCTTCAAGTAGGAAAATGGTTTTCAATTCGATTTTCTCATCCGAAATTAATGCTAAATTCAGATCGGAATATATTTTACTCGTCCCTTTAACCCTTGATCCGAAAGCCCAAACTTCGATATTGGGGCTAATTTCACTCAAAATTTTCTCAAACTGCTTCATAAACCTCATCGGCGGTGTCTTGATTGTAAGTATGTGATATCAGGTTTCTTGCACGATAATAATAAATCCATTTCTCGACATATTCAATAAGTAAATATTCCGCCGCGAGCCTAAAAAGGCCACGTCTTGAAAGTCCTTCTACTTGGGACTGACCAATGTTGTATTCCAGCCAGCGCTTCATAAACTTCCAACAAAGCTCATATGTAAACTCAAAATTTTGAATAGCTCCAGCTCGTAAAGCATACCGAGTGATTTCATCGAAACCATTCATATATTCCTCATCATTTGTCCGTGTCAAAACAGCATCCAGTGACTGAATGGCTTTTTCTGCACTGTCATATATCATTCCATGGTTCCTCCCTCTCTCTTTCCATATTATATTTTCTTTCTCACACCTAATATCATAATTGACTTATATCATGTAGACTACGCCTTAGTTTCTTTTCATTTTATCGCTATCAAACTTCACCTGCAATCAATGTGCAGCATACTGAAAATAGTTTTGAGAAATCGTCGTGGATTTGCTTCAACCAAATTCAACTATTTAATAAAGATTGTTTTAACATATAGTTGCGCCTAAAAACCAAGCTTACTGTTTATACAGCATGCTTGGTGGTTTAGCTCGATTTGATTTTGATCCGTTGATTCTGGGCTTATCATAGTACTAGATGAATTGAGAACATATTAGTTACATGTTATTTCAACATTTGTAGGAGCGGATTGTTCATTTAGTTCTTTGGTGTACCTGGTACACTCGATTGTACACTCGATTCTAATGTACTTTCCAAAATATCAGCTATTCTCTTACTTGCAAAACCATCTCCATATGGATTGCTCGCTTTACTCATTTTATCATACTCGTTTTGATCTTCTAGTAGTTGATTAAATGTCTTGTAGATAACCTCTTCATCCGTTCCTACTAATTTGAGTGTACCAGCGGCAATTCCTTCTGGTCTTTCAGTTGTATCACGCATTACGAGAACTGGCTTTCCTAAACTCGGAGCCTCTTCTTGAATCCCACCACTGTCTGTCAAAATTAAATGAGATCTGGATAAGAAGTTATGGAAATCTAGTACTTCTAGCGGCTCAATTATTCTAATTCTATCTGTATCGCCAAGAATCTCTTGGGCAGCTTCTCTTACAATAGGATTCATGTGAATTGGATAAATTGCCTTAATGTCTGAGGTTTCATCGATGATACGTTTGATCGCTCTAAACATATTTCGCATAGGTTCGCCAAGGTTTTCTCTTCTATGAGCAGTGATCATAATTAGTCTACTATCTGATGCCCACTCTAAATGTTCATGACTGTAATCATCACGAACTGTCGTCTTAAGTGCATCGATTGCAGTATTACCCGTCACATGAATAGTTTCAGAATTCTTACCTTCCTTAAGAAGATTTTCTTTTGACATCTCTGTTGGTGCAAAATTCAAATTTGATACAATGCCAACAGCTTGTCTATTGAACTCCTCAGGATAAGGAGAGTAGACGTTATACGTTCGAAGTCCAGCTTCAACATGTCCAATAGGAATCTGCAAATAAAAGCATGCTAATGTGGTTACAAAAGTCGTTGATGTATCTCCGTGTACTAACACCACATCAGGTTTAACTTCTTCAAGAACTGATTTCATTTTTTCAAGAATATTGATTGTAACATCGAACAGAGTCTGTTTCGCCTTCATGATCGATAAGTCATAGTCAGGTACTACATCAAAAGCGGTAAGTACTTGATCTAACATTTCTCTATGCTGGCCAGTGACACAGACAACAGTATTTAGTTTTTCTCTTGTCTTCAGCTCCCTGACTAGAGGACACATTTTTATAGCCTCTGGCCTAGTACCAAATGCTACCATTATTTTTTTCATTTTATTCAAATCCCGTCTTATAACTTGTAAACACCATCAAAATCACATACATTTTTTGTGTCGAGAATCAGTTTATTTTTGATTAAATTAAGGTTATCCTTTATGTGATCATGAGCTGTAATGATAACCAAAATCTCAATTTCATTTAAGAATTCCTCAAAATCCATAAATTGATGATCTACTATTTTTTCCATAATATAGGGGTCATATACTTTTACTCCAAATGCTAAATGCTCGTCCATTTTTTCAAGAAGTTGTAATGTTGGACTTTCTCTGGTATCATCTACATTTTCTTTATAAGCCAGACCATAAATCCCAATTTTTGAAATTTCAGTAATGTCATTTTCCATCATTATTTTTCTAATTCGTCCAAGTACATAATTTGGCATTGAGTCATTAATTTTTCTAGCTGCTAATATTAGATTTGTTAAGTCAGGATAATCACCTACTAGAAACCACGGATCTACAGATATACAGTGCCCCCCCACCCCTGGACCTGGTTGAAGAATGTTAACTCTAGGATGTCTATTTGCGATTCGAATAATCTCATATACATCCATGTTATCTTCTCTACATATCTTCGCTAACTCATTTGCAAAAGCAATGTTCACGTCTCTAAAGGTATTCTCAACAACTTTTGACATCTCTGCAGACTTTATGTCAGTGATTACAATCTCTGATTTACAAAAACTAGTGTATAACTTTTTTACACGTTCACCAATTGCCAAGTTATCAACACCAATTGTTCTCGAGTTGTTTTCAAGTTCAAAAATCATATTCCCAGGTATAATTCTTTCAGGCGCGTGAACTAAATGAATATCCTTACCTATAATTACCCCATAACTCTCAATTACTGGTCTAATATACTTATCTATAGATCCTGGTGATACAGTTGATTCAATTATAATCACAGAACCTTTTTCACAAACTTCTAGAATTTTGCTCACAGCAGCTATTACATATTTCGGATCTAATTTTTTGCTCATATGCACATAAGGTGTGGGTACTGCAACAATATATGTGTCAGTCTTTGGATAATCTGTTGTAAACTCTATACCACTATCTTTTGCAACATCAAATAAAGCTTCTAAGCCATCCTCTTCAAACGTCAACTTACCTTTTGATAGCGACTCCACTAATCTCTCGTTTAAATCTGTGCCGATAACATCTACCCCACTCTTTGCAAACATCAAAGCTGTCGGTAACCCAATATATCCTAAACCAATAACACTAATTTTTCGCATTCTAATCCTCCAAAACCAATCATACACGTTTAGTAATCTTTGTTGCTCTAGATGACTTCAACATTACCATTAATATTAAATAACTCACAACTCCTAGACTCACGCTTACGAACAAACTCAATGATAGATTCAGTTTGTAAACAGACATTTCATAAACGAATTTTACAATAATCCCCATTATTGCAGAACTCATAAATATTTTTCGAATCTCTTCAACCGAAACTCTAATGGGTCCAAGTTTTCTTGTCAACATTTTAAATAACATCAACGATGTAAAAATTGCAGATATGCTAGTTGCTAGTGCTAGTCCACTAATCCCCATAAAATATGACAATACTATATTGAGAATGATATTTATCATAACACCCAATATTGCGTTTCTCATAGGGGTTTTCGTATCTTGAATAGAGTAAAATCCCCTATATAGTATTTCACGTAACCCAAAACCAATCATTCCAATTGAATAGTAAAACAATGTTGAGGATGTTAGATTAATAGCTTCTAGTCCAAACGCCCCTCTACCAAACAACACCATAATTATTTCTCTTGAAAAAATCATAGCACCAAAAGTCGCAGGGACTATAATCCAAATAATATTCAATATTGAATCACCAATTTCAACTCCAATTTTATGGTAATCCCTACTTACAGCAAGTTTTGAGATAGAAGGGTAAAGCACTGCTGCAATTGAATATACTATCACCCCCTGAATGAAGCCATTCAATCTATAAGAATAATTAAGTGCTGAAATACCACCCTCTACAATTCTAGAAGCAATCGTTCGGTCAATAAGTATATTTAACTGATTTACAGAAACTCCTAATATCACAGGAATAATACTAATAATCATTTCCATAACATTTTCATCAAGTACTTTCGTTTTTATATTCAAGGAAAAACCACTAATTCTAATGAATGGAAGTAAAACTAACAGTTGAATAATAACAGCAAAAATATATCCATATGCTAGAAACTCCATTTTTTCAATATTACTCATGAGAATTGAAAGTATTATAACTAAATTCATTGGTATACCAATGAACGCCACAATTGAATACCTATTTTTAATCTGTAAATAACTACTAAATAATGTTACTAAAATTATAAAAAACAGCGAATACAATGTTCTTTTAGTCAAATAGTTTGCTAGATAGAAAGTACTTTCATCAAACCCTGAAGCAAACAAAAATACGACTTGCTTCGAAAAGAAACTACCTATTATAACAACAACAACACATCCATTCATAAGTAGCTTAATCAGTTTGCTCGTAAAATCATTTGCGACTTCAACGCCATCTAGTTCTTCAAGCTTACTATAAATTGGAATATAGCCTGCCGATATTCCCGCTGACACAAATCCAAATATAACCATTGGAACTGTGATAGATATCAAATATGCATCACTGATTGCAGAAGCTCCATACTTATATGATAAAACTATTTCTCGAGCAAATCCCGATACTTTAGAAAAAATAGTAATAAACATTATAATTAATGTTGTCTTTTTCATAATCACTCCGATAAATTACACCACTATCTTTTGAGTATTGCATAGTTACGAATAGCTAGGATTCTTTTGAACTCAATCGGTACACATCTAAACTCTCCACAAACTCAATACTCGATGATGTGTCCTTCACAAAAGAACTCATATACTATTACTTAGCGTTTTATTTTACTCAAATACAAAACAAATACTACTGGGAGTACGACCATTTCAGTCTCTAATATAGTAGTTGCAATATCACCTCGTATAGCTCCAGTAAATATCTGCACTACAAAAATTATGCTTATCAATATCGAAGAATCATTTGTAACTCTTCCTTTTACTTTTTTAGCAACAACTTTTTTGTCAATCAAACCAGTAAAAATTCCCCAAATTACTCCCATAACAATAACACCAACAAAATCAAAATAAACAAATGCCTCACCAACAATTCCAACTGGGACTGATGACATGCTATTATCAGATAATCTAAGCAAACGCGATATTTCTAATGATAATGGAAGTGGTTTCTCTGCCCAAATACTTCTTGGCACTAGAATAGTTATAGGTTTTAACAGTGTAAGAGGTGTTATATGAACATCCTCTTTTATAGCTATTGCCGCAACAGAATAAGACCAAGATACATCAGTACTCATCTGAACATATCGCACTAATTTTGCTTGATCACTAGTCACTGTATCCATATAATTGCTGACTCCATCAACTAACCCACTTGTCCTAATACTCACCATAAGTGGCATAACGACAAAAATAGTAGTCAATGTTATCAAAACTATGAGTCTTTTTGATGGTTTAACTTGCTTAATTACAACATAGAAAAGACCAACAACTATAATTGGAAATATCACAAGTCTTCTCGCATATCCAATGACCACACCATAGAACAATGCGTATATATAGGCAGCAATCGATTTATTCCTTTGCGATTTGTTTTTACTATAAATAACTCTTGTTAGAGTTGTAAGATTTAAACCAAAAACTACAGTTGGGAAAATTTTTAATATCAGTGGATTAATTAGTCCATGATTACCATGTGCACCAGAGAACAAGTTCCCAACTCCAACAAATGGCAACATAGCAATCGAAACAACAATGAACAGATTAGATGCTTTGCTTAGCTGTGAGTAATCAAACGTGCTTTTCACATTACTACTCGTTCTTAAATTCAATGAAACAAACAGAAAATTGAACAAAATGAAAAAAAATAATACCCCTAAATAACATAGATTTAGTTTAATAAAATCATTATTACTTAAATTGTAACCATAGTTGTATTTATCTTTCATAAGATTTGGAATCAGGAATGACATAAGAAAAATACCCAACCAGTACAATGTAGATACATATACTCTCTTTTCATAGAGCAAGAACATATACCCAACCGTACAGCATACAAATACCAAAATGATCAAATTATACATCATACACATCCTTATTGCTAAGTATAAAACTATACAATCTTGGCACTTCCAATTTCATTTTCCCAAGATTCGTACAGTTTTTGAATTCGATTATTGTATTCCAGACTTAAAAGCATCTCATTCTCTATTAACCGATTCCTATCAAGGTATATACGCGACTCAATAATCTCAGATAGTTTTCTCGCTGCATCATCTAGATCATCAATCTTAAACAAATATTGAGATTCAATTACTCTATCAATATTTGATTTTTCAGCTTCCATAACCACAGTCAAACCACAGGCTTGAGCATGAATTGAACTCAAAGTAGTTTCTTTGGGCCATACTCCAATATCTGATGCTGAATAATATTTGAATAGATCATTTGAAGTCACTGCATCTTGATGAATTATGTTGATTCCAAAACGTCGTCCCTCATCAATTTTGTCATAAAATATTTTACTATATTGTTCATGTACATTACCAACAAATAGCAGTTCTACATTTTTTAGTTCTTTCAACTTCAATATTATGTCAACAACTTTATGTGGTTGTTTCGCATTATCAATTTTACCAATATAAGATACTAATATGCGTTCATCTGAAATATTGATACTCTCTCTTATGCTTTTTCTATGCTCGCTTGAAAAAAAGTATTTTGAACTGTCAAAACCATGTAATAAATCCTCAATTTTGCTAGTGGTGATTCCAATATGCTCTAAGTACTCTCGCTCTTCAACTCCTAATGAGTATATTTTGTGATACTTAGGCGAAGCATTGATAATTGGAGATACTAGATATCTCATGACTTTATAATATACTTCTCTAAACTTATTTCTTGAAGCTACCCAAGACATATGGCAATCGCGAACACATAAAAAATCTACCTTGCTAAAAAGTATTGATAAATCAAAAAAATCTGCTACTCCATGAAAAAAGACAACATCCGGCTTCAATCCCCTTATTGTTTTCATTACACCCGGCATTATAATCCTATTGGATATACTCATGACTTTTTTGAGTCTTATAATGCTTACATTATGCTTTTCCATATATTCTTCATCAATTCTTTTATCATATTCCATGTAAAAAGGAGACATGTCATCTGACGTAATGAGAATTATTTCGTGATCTTGACCACCATGCTCCATTAGCTCATTTACCTGACTACTGAACAATGGATTAAAATATTTTTCTATGTGAACTATCTTCACTTAGTTATCCTCTCAATCATCTAATTATTCGCCCACTGCAATTTCCTTTGATGAGATCATGCACTTCTTTAATACTTGTTCTATTGTAATCACCTTCAATTGTGTGCTTCAAACAACTCGCCGCCACTGCAAACTCGACCGAATCCTGTTCTGATTTACCTTGAGCCAGTGTGGAAATAATCCCTGCAGCAAAGCTATCTCCACTTCCAACTCTATCAACTATATCAATTGTGTACTCTGGAGATATAAAGCATTGATCACTATCCACGGAGTATAACATTCCAGCCCACTTATTAGTTGATGCTGACAAGCTTGTTCTTAAGGACAAAGCAACATACTTGCAGCCAAAATTGTCACTTATTCTCCTTGCGACAGTTTCATAGCTGTAATGATCAATCTTACCATTCATGACTTGAGTATTGTCTGCCTTAATCCCAAAAACGTTTTCCGCATCCTCTTCATTTCCAATGCAAACATCAACGTACGTCATAAGTGTCGACATAGCTCTATTGGCTTGATCCATTGACCAAAGTTTACTTCGATAATTGATGTCACAACTTATAGTCAGTCCTAGTTTTTTTGCTATTTTGCATGCCTCTAGTGATATGTTAAGCATATTGTTGCTTAAGGCAGGATTAATTCCCGAGAAATGGAACCAATCTGCATCTGAGAAAATCTCCTCCCAGTTAAAATCCTCATTGCACGAACTTGCTAACGCTGAAAAGGCCCTATCATATATAACCTTTGACGGTCGTTGACTAGCACCCTTTTCTAAAAAATAGATCCCCAACCTATCTCCCCCGAATTTCACTTTGGAAGTATCCACACCAAAATACTTAAGTGAGTTAATTGCCGAATTACCCACCTCGTTATCGGGAACTTTTGTAATAAAACATGAATCTATGCCATAATTTGATAAGGACACAGCCACATTGGCTTCTGATCCACAGAACGAGGACTCAATCACATCATTTTGAAATAGACGCTTATGTCCCTCTGGAGCTAATCTTAGTAATATTTCCCCAAACGTAACTATTTTCATTGCGGTTCTCCTAACTTAATATATTTGGGTGTTGTTATGAACTCAATATCTATCTCATTTGCGAAGCGATTTATTACTTTTTCAATTCCAGAGTTCATGGCATCCATTACAGTAGCACTTTTGATAAATGCTAAGTCCTTACTAGCAAAATTATCATAAATGTCATGTGAATAGCCATCTAAACCAGCTAGTTTAATTTTATCTACACCTATACTAATCAAAAGCTTAATCAGCATTAAACCCGCGTTATCTTCAACGGATTCTACATCGTTAAGTAGATCCGAGTAGTTCACGATTATTCCATCGTCACAATCACTTTTAATATTCGATGTTCTAATTAGTTTAATATCACTACTGTGATTAAGGTCCTCGAATCGCCTTACATTACTTACAAAAACATAATCACACTCAAACATATCAGGCTTGAAATTAATTGCAATAGTTAAATGATTTTTTCTAGATAAAGCATCCAATATCTTATCTTTTTCATCATTAATACTAGAACCCGGTGCAATAAGAACAATTGAATTGTTTTTCAAATGAGACTCAAGGAGTTTCTTTGCTTTATCGTCAGCAATAGCTTTGTTTTGGTACTGAATATATAGTGTTTCTACATGATTTTTATCAAAATTATTTCTTTTATTAATATCTAGTTCAGCTAGTATTTCACTCATATTCTCAACTGTCAAAGTATTCTTATTATCTAAGTACGATGCGTAATTAGGATGGCAGTTGTTCATCGATGATACATAGTGCGGTAATGAATATCCCCAAAAATTACTCGCATATATTGGATTCAATACATGGTCAATAATCTTCAGTAAAGGTTTTATTTTGTAGTTGCTACCGTTTAACTCATTCAGATATTCAATAAAAAGTTCAGTATTCAAATTTCCAGCACCACGACCCATACCGAATACACTAGAGTCAATAATCAGCTTTCTTTTCGTTTTAATATCTACAAGTGCCTGAGCATTTGAGTACGCCATCTGAATATTATTGTGAGAATGATACCCCACATGAATCTCAGCTGATAGGTTATGATCTACTAGATAATACAATCTCATTAGATCTTTCCTTTTCATAACGCCAAAACTATCAACAATATAGAACGCATACGGGTTTAATTTATTTGCCTGATTTATTAGATCTATAAACTCCTCATCCGTATAAGACACTGATACCATTGGTTGCATAAAGAGCTTATAACCTTTATTTGCAATAGCTTCACAGAATTCTAACGCTTCATCTGTATCTTTTTTGTGAAATGCAACCCTGATACCATCTACCGATGTACCATCATGTGTTGGCAATTTGTCAATTGCATATTCTCCAAAGTTAATCATACAAACAGCCATACTTGCCTTTCCTTGAAGTGGTAAATATGGCACAATCTGATCTATAGTACTAAATAAGGATGAGTTCTGGTCTCTCTCCTTTTTATCAGTCAAAAATCCACATTCAATGATATCTATATTTGAATCAATGAGACTTTCAATAATTTCTTTAATATTATTCTCGCCAAACTGCCATTGGTTTACATAACCACCATCACGCAAAGTACAGTCAAGGACATTTATTTTATTCAATAATACCCTCTCCTTCTTTATGCTTCATAACTCTTCTAACCTTTTCCAGATCGTTTGGTGTATCCACTGCTATAGTATCTGAATCTACTTCGATGAATTGAACCCTGTACCCAGCTTCAATAAATCTTAGTATTTCTATATCTTCTATGCTTTCAACTTTGCCTCTTGGACTATTACAGTAAAACTCAAGAGCCTCTGGTTTGAAACCATATACACAAACTTGCTTATAATATGAAAAATCGATGCTCCCTTTAGGATAGGGCGAAGCACTTCTTGTCAAGTAAACACCGATACCATCTGTATTTGTAATAACTTTAGGAACTGTAAAATTAACTACATCGACAGGGTCTTTGATTATTGTCATTAAGTTCGAGACCTGAAGTGCGCTATCATTATAGAACGGTTTGATTGCTTCAATGATTGTTTCAGGCTCAATCATTGGTTCGTCACCTTGAACATTAACATATAAATCCGCATCAATTAGTTTTGCTACTTCACCAATACGATCAGTGCCCGTTTTATGTTCATCAGATGTCATAACAACATTGATACCTAGCTCCTCACAAATATTTTTTATCCTATCATCTTCAGTTGCAATATAAACTGCTTCAAATTCCTTAACCTTAATTGCTTGCTGATAAACCCACCATATCATAGGTTTGCCACAAATATCAGCAAGCGGCTTTCCTTCAAATCTACTTGATTTATACCGTGCAGGTATTACACCAATTATCCTCATATGTCACTTCCTCCAAATCTATTTTCTATTTGCTATGATCCACTTAAACAACTCATCCACGGATTCAAACACACTAATACTTTTATCTTGTAAAGATGGAAATGTATTAAAAATTACTCGATCCTTATTATTTGTCAAAATTGCTGCTGCAACAGAATTATTATGAATTCCCTCTAGTAAGGTTGTAGATTTTCTTGAAATACAAATATTGCTTGTTACTGACTCGTTAAAGTTATGGATAATCTCAATATCATTTGAATATACTTCATAATCTGAAAATTTATCTTTCGGATGCAACTTTAATGACAATTGAAGGCCTTTTGATTTAAGTAAGATTAAAAGCTCATCAATAATTTTAAGATTTACTTCTACCTCTCTAGGTTCTGTGAAAAAAACAATTTTCTGATCACTCTTCAAATTCTCACACTTAACTGAAAACATATTAGTTGCGATATCATTACTATACTCGAACTTATTTGTCTTATATAAGCTGTTAAGATGTAATGAGGCATTATAACTTGTAGTGAAAAACCTATCACCAATAAAGCAGTGAGGAAATTTAAAACCATACTCTAACCCATGAGGTATACAAACAACTTCAATATTATGTTTTTGGGCAAACTCTTCTTCGATTAGTGCAAAACGATCCAAATTGTTGCCTGTATAAAACATCTTTCCTTGATTATAAGAAAAATAATCATTAATAACTAAGGAGTATAAAATTGTATGAACGATTCTTTTACTGTAGTACTCATAGGCATCAACTGAACTGTATTTCCCAATTTTATTTTGAATATAGTCACAATATCGCCTAATTTCGCCATAGGATTTACTCCATGCTTTAATTACCCACCACAACTTTCTATTTAGACAGTAGCAATTGTAAATAGAGTCTTTGTCATCAATATTTTCAAATCTGAAATCAACATTTTTCAAAAACGCAAGTTTGTTTTTTGCAGCTAGTGTTCTTATTAGTGAGATTTTACTGTTATAAGAAATGACATTACATGCTTTTGGAATTCTGATCATCTTAAACATCAAGTAGTTCGCTGAAAGTATTATAGAAATGAATCCAATGATTTTTTGTGCAATACCGTATAGGAAAGGCTCGCCTTTTGTCTTAATACCATTACAATCTGCATAATCTAAAAGAAGAGGTAGTATTTTTCTACTAGGTTTATCAAATACAATACAGTCAATTTCAAAATCTGAGAAAAATAATTCTATAGCTTTATATGTTTGAACACGATTCAAGAACACCTCATTAACAATCCATAGCTTACTTTCATATTGCTCTGCTATCGCGTTGCATTTTTCAAATAATCTATCACTGTAAAAATCATCAATTTCATATACCGCATTCTCAAACTTAATTTTATTCCCTTGAACAAACAAGCTACTCACTTTCTATTTCCCCCAAACTACTCTATTTACATAATCCGTATAAGATAATATTATTCTTAATACTTTTTCTGAGACATTAGGCATAGTATAGTCACCGACTGTACGCAGTGTATCGTCTGTTTGTGTTTCCAAGATTTCAAGTCCTTGAAGAACTCTTTCCTTTTCCAGACCTACCATCATAACAGATGCTTCTTCTATTGCTTCTGGTCTTTCATGAGCTTGTCTAATATTTAGCGCTCGAAATCCTAGAATTGACGATTCCTCGCTAATAGTACCACTATCACTCAACACTGCCTTGGAATGCATTTGAAGTTTCACATAATCGTTAAAACCAAGTGGCTTCATAGTCTTAACAAGTGAGTTGAATATAATACCCTTTGCCTCAATCATATTTCTAGTTCTTGGATGTGTGCTTATGATTATCGGCATATTATATTTTTCAGCTATTGTATTTATACTGTCAACTAAATCACCAAAATTTTTCTCACAACCAATATTCTCTTCTCTATGTGCCGATATCACAAAATATCGTCCATGTTGTAATCCCAACTTATCAATAATGTCTGATTTTTCAATATCTGTACGCCTTGAACTAATAACTTCATACATCGGACTACCAGTTTTGATTACTCTATCGGCAGATAATCCTTCCCTTAGAAGGTACTCTCTTGCTATATCGCTGTAAGTAAGATTTATATCCGCAATATGATCAACGATTCTTCTGTTCGTCTCCTCAGGCACTCTTTGGTCAAAACACCGATTTCCCGCTTCCATGTGAAAAATAGGAATGTGTTTTCTCTTTGCCGCAATTGCACATAAGCAGCTATTCGTGTCACCAAGTACTAAAAAAGCATCTGGTCTTACTTCCTCTAAAATTGGACCTATTCTAATTAGAATATTTCCTATTGTTTCAAGTGCACTACCTGCAGCTGCATTGAGAAAATAATCTGGTTTTCTTAAGTTGAAATCACTAAAGAAAGCTTCATTCAACTCATAGTCATAGTTCTGTCCAGTATGTACAATGATATGTTCTATTGCTTCAGATTTGTCTAACTTAGTAATAACTGCCGAAAGTCTAATTATTTCTGGTCTTGTACCTATAACGGTCATAACTTTCATCTTTTTCATCAATTCACACCTCTAAATAAAATGTATCTGGATTCTCAGGATCAAATGACTCATTAGCCCACATTATTGTGACCATATCTTTATCTCCAAGATTCTTAATATTGTGTGTATAGCCGGGTGGTATGTCAACCACTTCTAATTTTTCATCACTTACAAAATACTCTAGTATTTCACCAGATTCAATTTGTCTAAATCGTATAACACCTTTTCCACTAACTACGATGAATTTTTCCGTCTTAGTGTGATGCCAGTGGTTGCCTTTAGTAATGCCTGGTTTTGAAATATTAACTGAGATTTGTCCTCTATCAGGAGTTCTAAGAATTTCTGTAAATGATCCTCGATTATCAACATTCATTTTCAAGTCATAACTAAACTTGTCTTTTGGCAAATAACTTAAATATGTGCTATAGAGTTTTTTCGTAAATGAATCTGACAAATCCGGAACAGACTTATCTTCTCTACTGAGCTTAAATGAGTATATCTTATTTCTTATGTCACCTAGTTTAATAGAATACGTATTTGGAACTTCGCAGAAGCTATCAGAAACACGTTTTTTGCCTTTAAGGGCTCTAATAAGTTCCTCAATAACATCATCAATATGTACGACTGTCATTACTGAATTTTCATCATTCACTTTAATTGGCAAATCATGAGCTATATTATGACAAAATGTAGCAATCACACTGTTATAATTAGGTTTACACCACTTTCCAAATACATTTGGGAACCTATAAACAAGAACTTTTGCACCAGTTTCTTTACTATATGAAAAAAGTAATTCTTCTCCAGCCTTTTTACTTCTTCCATAATCATTATCTAGCACTGACTGAATAGACGAGGAAATCATTACGGGGCAAGTATTCCCGTTATTCTTAAGCTTATCTAATAAAAGAGAAGTAAAGCCATAATTGCCCTCCATAAACTCAGAACAGTCCTTAGGGCGATTAACACCAGCAAGATGAAACACAAAGTCCGACTCTTTACAATAACTGTCTAGCAAATCTGGATTAGTATCCTTATCAAACTCAAAAATATCAACATCTATTTTATTTCTTAACTCTGCTATCAAGTTTCTTCCGATGAAGCCTTTTGCTCCGGTTACAAGTATCTTCACAACCTTTTCCAACTTTCCAATTGATCTTTTACATAGTCAAGCTGAAGTAACTTCTCTTTTATCTGAGTAATAGAGAGTCTCTCAGTATTATGCGAGTTATACTCATCTTCTGATGATAATTTCTGATCACCTTCTAGATAATATTTGTCATAATTCAAATCTCTTTTATCAGCTGGTAATCTATAAAAATCACCCATATCCATTGCCACAACATGTTCTTCCCTCGTTAACAAAGTTTCATAGAGCTTCTCACCATGTCGTGTACCTATTACTTTTATCTCACTATCCACATTAAAAATTTCTTTTAACGCTAGAGCTAACTCCCCGATGGTAGATGCTGGAGATTTTTGAACCATAATATCCCCGGATTTTGCGTTTTCGAAAGCAAAAACTACTAATTCTACCGCTTCCTCAAGACTCATCAAGAATCTTGTCATGTTCGGATCTGTAACCGTAATTGGTCTCCCACTCTTAATTTGATCAATAAACAATGGAATTACTGATCCCCTAGAGGCCATGACATTACCATATCTAGTACCGCAAATCAGAGTTTTTTCAGGGTCTACTGTTTTTGACTTAGCAATGAATACCTTCTCCATCATAGCTTTAGAAATCCCCATAGCATTGATAGGATACGCTGCTTTATCAGTTGATAAACATATCACTTTTGAAACACCAAGATCGATCGCAGCATTCACTACGTTGTCTGTACCAATAATATTTGTCTTTACAGCCTCCATTGGGAAGAACTCACAAGATGGCACCTGTTTGAGTGCAGCTGCATGAAATATGTAGTCAACACCTCGCATTGCATCCTTTATACTCTCAACATTTCTAACATCTCCTATGTAAAACTTCAATTTTTTACTGTTATACAACTTTCGCATATCATCTTGCTTTTTCTCATCCCGTGAAAAAATTCGTATTTCACGGATGTTGGTCTCCAGAAATCTTTTCATCACTGCATTCCCAAAAGATCCCGTTCCTCCGGTTATTAACAAAGTTTTGTCCTTAAACATCAACCCACCTCAATTCTTAAAGTGATTCTCAAGTATTTCAACTGATCTATTTACTGAAAAATTATTCTCAATATACTTCCGACCCTTATCGCCCATTAACTTTAGCGTTGAACTTTTTGAAAATTTTCTGATAGTACTTATGAAAGCCTTACTATCACCAGACCATACCCATTCACCACATCCAGAACATTCAACTAGCTCCTTCAGATCGGTATATTTATCAGTCGCAGCAATTACAGGCTTTGCATACTCCATATATGACAAAATCCGGGATGGATAATTAGGGATTGTAAATCGAGGATCTAGTATGATTAACCCAACATCACTCTCTCTCGTAATCTGCTCATACTGATCTCTTGGAAGATTCTCAACCACGATAGCATTCCGTATGTTTTCCTTCTTGATAATCTCTTCCAACTTATAGCGTTCATTACCTCGACCTACAAACAAGAAGAAAATATTGCTATCATGCCTACATTCATCAACAGCCTCACATAACAGTTTCACATATTGTGGCTTTCCCATATTTCCTCCAAACAGGAATAAGCATGCATTATCTGGTATACCATACTTTTGTCGAATATTCTCATTCAATCTATTCTCAATACCTCTTATACGCTTAGTATTTGGAAACACCTCCACTTGATTGTGATTCAACCATTGATGGTGATCCAGTATATATCTTTTATTACCTTCAGACATACATCCGATTACATTTGCAACTTTATATAGTTTGTTTTCTTGATATTTGAAGAACATGTATGGTAAACTTCTTTTTTTAATTATCTTCAGATCAACCGCATTTTGAGGGAAAATATCTTTTAACATTAAGTAAGTTGGACAATTGAATAATGACTTGGCATATCTAATCGTACCAGATATCGTCACAGGTGGAGACTCAAACAATATGAATGAGAATTCTTTTTCTCTAAGATATTTTCCGATTGCTCGATTAAAATAATACTCCAATGTAATAAATGATATTCCCTTTTTGATAAAATTCACATTATACATTGGTAGTGTCTTAACACGTAAGAAAGTCATTCCTCTTTCCTCACCAATACCCTCTTGAGAATTTGAAGACCAATCACAGGTTGCTACAACTGTTACTTCATGCCCTGCATCTCTTAGTGACTCCGCTAAATCAGTATAAATTGTGTCACTTTGTGATGGGAACATAGTGGAAATGTATAATACTTTCATTCAGAATATGCCCCCCATCTTCACTCCATATTTATTTTTATCTTCTTCAAAGCTTCATTACAAATATTAACTGCATTACCGGCATCATCACTTTGTGCTATAATATAGCCCACTCTATCAGAACTACTTTCTATTAACCCTATTTCGTCACCGATCTTCTTAGTTATTACCACTTCCACAATACTGTCACTTGTATCAATACTAACAACACCATGAATATCACTAATTATTCCAACTTTGGAATCTATATATCTTATCGCAGCACCTTTATCTACTTTTTGTGACAAATCCGGTATCTCACCCAATGCTAAATCAATACATGCACCAACCATGTCTACGCCAGTAGCAAGAGGAACTAGTTTAGTTGTAATGTTATCTCCACCCAATCTTGCTCCAATTTCAACCACTTTTGGGCCTTCATCAGTTAACATAATTTCTGTATGAGAAGGTCCGTTTTCTATACCAATCGCTAAAATTGTTTTTCGCACTAGCTCTTCAATTCTCAACTTTGTAATTCCATCAACTTGTGACTGTATTGAGTGACCCATTTCTACAAAGTGTGGTGCACCTGTTGTTATCTTATCTGTTATAGCTATTATTTTTGTTGTGCCCTCTATCGTAATCGACTCAACACTTACTTCATTTCCACTCATGTACTCTTCAACAATTATCTTGCCACTTCTTGAAAATTTCTTTGTATATTCGAATTTCTCTAATAGATTCTCACGATCGCGAAGCAGGCAAACGCCTCTGCTTCCCGAACTATCAGCTGGTTTCATTATTAACTCGAACTCACACGTCTGAATCAAATCAGTAAAATCATCAAAATTGTCTATAATAAAGAAGGCAGGAATTGAAACATTATGTTTGAGTAATGCCTCTCTCATTTTCGTTTTGTCTGTTGCTCTGATAGCAGTTTCATAATCAATAGTATTCAAACCCAGTTTATTTCCAACTGCAGCAACTGCACGCATTGGCATGTCCGTAGCCAGAGTCATGATACCATCAATGTTAATTTTTTCAGCAATACTGATGATACTAACCTCATCAATTGTACTGATTTCGAAAAATTCATCGGCATATTTTACACCAGCCGCATTTGCATCTTTGTCAACTACGATAACATGCAGGCCCTTTTCTTTTGCACTTATTATTGCAGGAGTCTGCAAAGCACTCGCTCCAAGTATCATAATTTTTTTACACATTTGGATTCTCCTTAAAAAAGTGCATAATTCTATCGTAAATGTAAAACATATCCTCCGCTAAATATCTATGATCGCATGGTATGCATAGAAGATTATTTGACAAATATCTAGCTTCTTCAAACTCTTCATACACCTTTTCAGGCTGTGCCCACAGAACCGGACAGTATATTCCATCGGCAGACAACCAGCTCTGAAGCTCATCTCGGTATCCATCCACAATTATTGGATAAAACAATGAACATTCATTCTCCTCGAGAAATCTATTATTGATTGATTTAACCTTAGTGTCCTTTAGTATTGCATGTAGTACATTGTAATTAGATCGTCTTCGTTTTTTCATCCAACCAATGTTCATACTTTTTAGTATTTCATAGGATTCACTAGACATTTTTATAGTTCTTCTCTCGGCATCTAGCTCTTTTTCAGAAGAAAACAATAGGGCCCTAAACACTTTCTTTATTTCAGGATCACCAGTCTCCAAGTACTCATTTTTAAGTTTCATAGCTTTATGTCTATGTTCAACAAAATCACTTTTTACAAACACTGCATCTGTTTCAAACTTGTGATCCCAGGTAGCAGCCAAAGCACCATCCGGTAATGCAAACCACTTTCTTAAACTCACTATGAAATAGTCCGGTGTGAAGTAATTAACATCATTGAAAAAATCGTGAGTACAATCAGCGAGAATAGTCGTTTTAGGTGACAACTCTTTTACCCGGTCAACAATTTTAGCATTTCTATTCATTCCGAACCAATCTACAACTAGAATAACATCAGGTACTTTTTTAAGTAGCGCATCTACTTGTGTAATATTAGGATTGAAATTTATATCAACTTCGAAAAACTCTACCTGATAATTTCTAGTCAAGAATGGATTCAACATTGATTCGCATATATATGCTGGAAGCAGTGCAATTTTTGAACTTGGCTCAACTTGATCTAAGATAAATCCAATGGCTTCTCGCCCACTGCGCAAAAACATGTGATCATTATATATACTTGTATCAAAGCTTATCCTCTGGAGAGATTTAGTGTTGGAACTTGAATCAATGTGAAACTCACTTCCAATTTCTCTTATCAATAGGTCACCATCCTCAATAAACATCACACTTTGTAAATATTTTCACGTCTGAACACTGACACTAATGTAACTAATAATATCTCAATATCGAGTTTTAGGGATATGTTTTCCGCATAATACACATCATTATCTGTTTTTTCTCTTCCATCTGTCGAATTTCTAAAATATGCTTGATTATATCCTGTGACCCCTGGAAGAACTGATAACAGCTTTCTATCAGTCAATGAATATTTTTCAAGCCAATCGACTGGATCTGGTCTAGGGCCAATAAAACTCATTTGTCCTATCAGAATATTGACTATTTGTGGCAATTCATCCATACTCGTTTTTCTCAAAATTTTTCCAATTCTAGTTTGTCTCGGATCATCTTCTGCATTAAATGTTGATCCATCTTCTAATCTCCAATCAGGAGCATCCACCTTCATAGATCTAAATTTAAGCATCTTAAAAACTTTACCATCTTTACCAAGCCGTTCTCCATTGTAAAATACGGGCCCTCTATCATCCAATTTTATTGCTATGCTTATGAAAATGAAAAGTATTAAAAATATAGGCAGTAGTACCAATGCAAAAGATAGATCAAATAACCTCTTTATATATTTTTGATACATTACAATCCTCCACCACTTTCTAAGGCGATTTTTAATACATGTGCAACATATTCAACATCATCGTCCATTAATAATGTATGCAAAGGTAATGTAATTTCATTTTTATACATATTGTATGCATTCGGATAGTCATTAATATTAAATCCTAGATTCTTGTATGCGGTATGCATCGGAAGAGGCTTGTAATGAACATTGCTTGATACACCCAACTCTGCTAATTTAATTATAATACTATTTCGGTATTCTTCATCTTTGCCATTTAATCTCAGTAAGTAAAGATGGCCACTTGAAACATAATTGTCACAATAATGCTTCAATGGGGTAACTTCTTCAAAACTCAAGCTCACATCATACTTCTCTATTATCTGTTTTCTTCTATCAAGAATATCTGGATAACGACCAAATTGTGCAAGTCCAAGAGATGCCATAACATCTGTCATATTACATTTATAATTAGGAGATACAATGTCATACTCCCAAGCTCCTAAATTAGTCTTTGCCAGTGCATCCTTGGACTGGCCATGAAGGGATAGGAGCATGTATTGATTATAAATCTCATCATCATCAATGGAATTATTATCTTTCCACGTGACCATTCCACCTTCGGCTGTTGTAAGATTTTTTACAGCATGGAATGAAAATGATGTAAAATCTGCGACTTCACCACTCATCCTACCTTTATAGCGAGCACCAATTGAATGTGCAGCATCAGCAATAACCACTACTCTACCAAACGCTTCTTGAAGCTTGTTTGATGGAGTAAAAAGAACCTTCTTTTCTTCAACAATATCAAATATTTTATCGTAGTCACACATTACACCTGCAATATCTACAGGAATAATAGCCTTAGTATTTTCAGTAATAGCATCTGAAACAGCCTCATAATCAATATGAAACGAGTTTTCACCAGAGTCTACCATTACAAGTTTTGCTCCTACATGAGTTATCACGCTTGCCGATGCTGAGTAAGTATATGCACATGTAATTACTTCATCTCCAGGTCCGATTCCTAAGAGTCTTAACGTCATCTCCATTGCCGCTGTAGCAGAGTTGAGCGCAACAGCTTTTGATGTATTACAATACTTCGCAATCTGTTTCTCAAACAATTTTGTTTTAGGTCCTGTTGTTATCCAACCAGACCTTAAAGTGTCAACCACTTCATCGATTTCTACATTTGAAATATCAGGTGGTGAGAATGGAATCCTTCTCAAATCAGTCATTTTGCTCGCCCTCTCTTCATTTAGATTTTAGGGGGGTTCTTTTACATATTGTCTAGGCCACGTTTAGACAATATTAACTTCTTGTTATTGTAGCTTACTCAACTTTCGCAGTTGAAAAATAGGTCATAATCATTGAAGGTTTATAGCCTATCAAATTGATATCTTGACATAAAAAATGCACCCAAGTTTGATAAAATGTAGTTCTCACACAAACATTTACAAACAGAAAGGGGGCACACATAATATGTTACACCAAATCCATCCATCTGAAAAGGCTTCACTTTCGTTTTTACATTTGCTTAAAAGCTTAAAAATCAACACACTCCTTAGAGATGCTGGCATCAGGAAATCATCAGGATTCTTAGTGAGTTCAATCTTTGAATTTCTCCTTATGCTTGTTTTTCAAGGAAAAAACTTAGATCGTTTTAAGAGCAGTGATCGAGCACCTGATTACCCACGCAAAGATACTTACTATAGGTTTCTCAACTATCCAAAGTATGCTTGGCGTAAGTTTTTAACTAGCCTTGCATATAAAGTGCCTTCACAGTTTGACTCTTTCACATCCGCCCCACGCGATCGGGTATTCATTTTAGTGATTCCGTTTTCACAAGATCACGAAGCAAAAAAGTTGAATTGATTGCTCGTGTCTTTGACCATGCTAGTGGTAGATTTATCAAAAGATTCACCATGCTTACTCTTGGGTGGTCAGATGGATTTAGTTTCATTCCTGTAGACTTTTCAATGCTTAGCTCGTCAAAAAAAGGAACCGATTAAAGGAAGTCAATGCCTCTATTGACAAAAGAACAAGTGGTTATAAACGGCGTAAAGAATCCCTTATCAAAAAAACAGAAGCAGCATCAATTCTACTCGACAATGCTCTTGCCAGTGGACTCACGGCAGACTACGTTCTTATGAATACTTGGTTTACAAACGAAGCTATGATTAGATCTGTGATTGATAAAGATCTCCATGTTATTGGAATGGTGGAAGTTCTTCGTCAAAGATATATTTACAAAGATCAAGAATACACGCTTGGAGAACTTCGAAAGCAGCTAATCATTACAAGCAATAAAGAGATCATAGGTTCAATCTGTGTTCAAATAAAACACGGAATTCCTGTAAAACTTGTATTTGTACAAAATCGCAACAAGCGTAGTCAGTGGCTTACAATTCTTAGCTCAGACATTCATTTGGATGACCAAGAAATTGTCCGTATTTATGGTATGCGTTGGAGTATCGAAGTGTTCTTTAAACCAACGAAGTCCTTCTTAAAACTAGGTTCTGAGTTTCAAGGCAGAAGCTTTGATATGCTTATTAGTCATACAACCATTGTATTTGCAAGATATATTTTGCTTGAATGGGAACGTCGTCATAATCAAGATGAACGAACCTCTGGAACACTCTTTCTTATGTTTTGTGATGAAGTTAAAGAGGTTGACTTCAAAACAGCCTTGCAAGAACTCATGGCTTTCTTAAACGAAATTAAAAAGACGAGGTCTGAAGGCATGAAAATGATTATTATAAGTCAAGTGCAACAGTGAATCGACACACAACCCAGTTATATCAGAGTTTTACTTGTGGAGTTTGTGTGCGACAGTTGAGTAACTTATGATTGTAAGAACTTCAACTATCAATAAAATGAACTGCTACTACCCATAACCATTAAACTCCTACTGTTCAAATTCCTATATTCTTCCAAAATACTAGCATTTCCAAATGCATCCCCAGCACAGTCCAAATACAGAACCTTCCCTACACTTTTGAGGTTCTCAATACGCTCAACATTCTTCCCCAGCCTACGTACTATATCTATCACAATAGATTCCACTTCATAACTCACACCAAATATTGGAATAATATCCACTTCTGAAAACTCATTCACCAACACATATTCAACATGTTCCGAAATTTTCAGAACAGCCATATAAGATTGTTTCACATAACTCACAGTTTTCTTAAGTATCATCTGACTGCCTTCAGGCGTTAGCAAATACTTAACCTTATTCCCATTTAACTTCTCAGGTTTTAGAAATCCAATTTTTTAAAACTTTTTAATCAGCATATTGACCATTCCAAGAGACAGCCCCGTTTCTGAAGAAATATCCTGTTGAGAAATATGGTCATATTTCAGAATTACTTCTAATATACTTAACCCGTCCATAACACACCTCAAATCTGAACATCAATGTTCATTACTACTTGTTCATTTTTTGAACACATGACCATATTACCATTTTAGAAAGTTAACTTCAATTCCATAACTTAGAAAAGCTGATTAATTATTATATTTTTTCTGTCTTTAAATAAAAAATTTCCGTTTAAGGGTGTTAACCGGAAATTAGTCGTGCATGGAACCAATAACGGAAGTTAATCTTGCACAAGATTCAGTATACTATCATAGATATCTATCATGACAAAACAGGAGATGATGAAAATGACAGTTAAAGGAAAACATCTAACACAAGAAGACAGACACTATATTGAAGATGCGCTCAACGAAAACAGTTCACTTGCAGACATTGTACAGCGCCTTGAAAAGACCCAACCACGATCTCAAAGGAAATTAGGAGAAACAGAGTGAGTTTTGGAAAAGTGGGTCACACTGGCCTTATTAAGTTGCAAGAACCGCGCGACATGTACACGCAAGCAAATCTGCCCAGAGACCTGTGGTCGTTTATGTAAGAAATATACGACACAGAATTGCTATAGAATCTGTCCAGAGCATACTCCGAAGACTTGTACGAAACTGATCCGCTTTCCACACGTCTGCAATGGCTGAACAAGAAAATCGGATTGGTAAAACACAGAAATATAGATACCGTGCTAAAGTGGCCCACATTAACTATACAGAAAGCTTGAAGACTTCACGTGAAGGTATTTCTTTAGCTTCAGAAGAGTTTGCTAAACTTGATGAATTGATTACACCGCTCATATTAAAAGGTCAGTCAATCACACACACTTACGCTCATCACAAGCATGAAATTAAATGCTCAAAACGGACACTTTATACATACTTTGAGCAAAACTTATTCAAGGCAAGAAACATTGACCTTCCGAGGAAAGTGAAGTACAAACCATGAAAAAAAGATCTGGCAGTCCTGATAGAAATGCTAATCATAGAACAGCTAGAACTTATGAAGACTTCAATCGTTTTATAGAAATTCACCCTGAAAAGCACGTTGTGGAGATGGATGTCGTGGAGGGGAAAAAAGGTGGCAAAGTGTTTCTAACGATGTTTTTTAGAAACAGCTCACTGATGCTGATATTCCTGTTAGATGCCTATACACAAGATGCTGTGAAGCAAGTTTTTGATGAGATATACAATGATTTAGGCGCAGAGAATTTTAAAAAGACGTTCCCAGTCATACTGACAGATAATGGCTCAGAATTCAAAGCTCCCGAAATTTTAGAGCAAGATTGCAAGGGCAATAAATGAACTCATATCTTTTACTGTGATCCACTGGCTTCACATCAAAAAGGACGCATAGAAAAGAACCACGAATACATAAGGTATGTCCTGCCAAAGGGCCAGTCTTTTGATCATTTAACACAAGATAAAATGACACTTTTAATGAATCATATCAATTGCACAGCAAGAGCCAGCCTAAATGATAATACACCGTTCGGACTGACCCAAATGCTACTTGATGAAAGTCTATTGAAATCGTGCTCACTAGAGCTCATTTCAGCAGATGACGTTCACCAAAAACCTGCGCTTCTTAAAGCGTAGTAAGTAACCAATATACTCGGATAGATATCATGGAACTTAGTCTTGCAAACCAAAGGCCAGCGGAATTTAGTTTCGCACAACTATCTGGTGGTCTCATTTGCGTGTAATAAATATGTTCGAATTTTGTTATTTGCCACTAATTATATAGTTTTTCATAAACAATGAACAGCCTCTTTGAAGCTAAAAACTGATTTTACTCTTGCAATTGCAAGACTTACAGAAAAACGGAATCTCGGATTTCAATCAACCTATTTCTTCTGTTGTCTGGTTCCTCTAACTTCCCAATCATAAATTACCAAAAAAACATTTATTACGTACAAAACTTATTATATAATGAAGGCTGGATTCATAAATAATGGAGGTCATAATATGGAAGAACAACACTATGATGAGATTTCACTGAAAGAACTCATTCAATCACTTTTAAGAAATGGTAAAATCATTGTACTAACCACATTGATATTCGCTATTTTAGCACTGTGCGCATCCCTTTATTTGGAGCGTGGTGGTCAGTCCGCTCAGGTCATTGTTTCATTAAGACACAGCAGTTTTCAGTCAGGCAAAACACCTGACGGTAAAACGTTTGACCCTTACAGCATGGTTTCTCCCCACATTTTAGCTGATGTTGTAAAATCCCTTGAACTTGAAGGACAACTTAGTACCAATCACATTCGTCAAGTTATTGAAATCGATCCCATTATTCCTGCCTCCTTCGAAGATCGCAAAACATTCTTTATGGAAAAAGAAGGGGAAGTTATTCGTTACACACCAAACGAATTTCTTTTAAAAGTAAATACAAACAGTGGTCTTGGTATTGACGAAAGTCTTTCTACAAAAATTGCTAACCAAATTGTTGAAAGCTACATGGATTATTTCAACAAGGAATATGTCAATTCTGCACCTGTAACCAATAAACTTCTTGCATTTGATACAAGCGAGTATGATTATTCCGATGTAACATCCGTTTTGTCCAGTCAAATTGACAGCCTTAAAAGTTACTTAAACCGACTGGCAAAATCAGACAGTGACTTCCGCTCAAAACGTACAGGTATGGCTTACAACGACATTTGGCAAGCGGTCGATATTATTGACCAAGTGGACATGAATAGAATGAACTCCCTTATTAATGCCTATAAGCTCACCAAAGATGCTGACCAACTCATTATTTACTATGAGTATTTAATTGAACAGATGGAAGTTTCTATGGCAAAAGCCCAAAAACAAAGCTCTGTCAGTAAAGACATGGCTTCGAAAATGGATTCAAGCACACAACTGGTTATTCCAGGATTGGGGGATAATTTCACTGCGGATATTGAGAATAATTATACTAATCGTCTTATTCTTCAAAGTGCGAGTACAGGCGGTACGGTTGTAACCACCTTAAATCGCATTGAATATTTTAAACGTGAAATTGAAGAGCTTAAAAACGACACCAGCCTTGTGACTGGTCGCGAAGCCGCGGAAAAGGAACTGGTGTCTCTTATTGATAGTGGCACTGAAAAAATTAGCACTTGGATTGCTCTTACAAATGAAACTGCAGATGAACATTTTGATTTGATGCTTTCCACTTCAGTGGTACCGCTTTCTCCAGCTGAGGTCTATAGCGATGTGAACAAAGTTCTAAACTTAGCTATAGGTAGCATTTTAGGTTTGATGATTTCAGTGTTTGGCGCACTCTTCAAAGAATACTGGGAAAAGGCATAGGAGGCATAACAAAATGAAAAAGACAATTAAAAACCTTTTGCCCATTGTGCTCAGTCTGTTTATATGTTTAGCACTGGTTCAAGTGGCATCACCACTTTACACAAATTCTTACAGCACCATATTTTCATTACAATTTGAAGGCATTGATAGAGGCCTTAACCCAGATGGTACAAGGTTTAACGCTTCAGAAATCATTTCTGAAGATGCACTCAAGTTTGTTGCCAAATCATCGGACATTGAATATAATCCCGCCTGGCTTGATTCCATTTCAATGAAATCCATGTTACCTAGAGGAATCGTTAAAACCATTCAAGAAAAACGGGTGGAATCTGATGGATACACTTACTTTCCCAACGAATTCAAAATCGTTATGAGCGTTAATGAAGAAAATGGTGTATCAAAGGAAATTGCAACAAAACTCATGGAAAACTATAAGATTGGTTATGAGCAGTATTTCATAGACAAATACTCTTACCCATATATAGACCTCTCTTATATGATTGGCTACTTTGATTATAGTCAATATGACTACCCAGAACTGACCAAGGTATTTGACAACCAGATCAACATGGTACTCAGTTATTTGACTGTCTTAGCTAATGACGATCCTGAGTTTGTTGCCTCTAATGGTTCTACCTTTAATGATGTCCGTGCTTCGATTTCAACAGCTAAAAATATTGAACTTGCACAGATTAATTCTGTTGTAAACGCTTATAAACTGACAAAGGATAAAGAAGAACTCCTACTAAAGTATGCTTATATGATTCGTCGATATGAGCTAGAGTTTGCTAACCAAGCAGGTAGTGCGGCTGCTTCTGAAGACGCTTTAAGCCTTTTAGAAGGTAAAGAAAGTTCAGTGGTCCTTCCATCTGGTGGAGATGCTATAAACTTAGACAACAGCAACTCAACTTATAACGCTCTTGCTGAGCAAACAACCAATTCAAAAATTAACGCTGAAAACAAAGCCATAGACAAGGCTTACATCGAGCAGAAAATGAACGAACTTTCTGCTTCTACCCCTATAGAACCTGAATACAGCCAAGCCATTACAACTGTAGATGGATATGTAAAAGGACTTGAAGCCAAAATCGAAAAGTGGGTACGTCTAGAAGAGGAAATGAGTGCTGAGTACTTCCACGAGAAGTATGCAAACTCAGTCGCCTTAGTACAGCCTATGGAACCTGTTAAAATGGGTCTAGTTATGAAACTTGCTCTAATCATAGTTCTATGGTTCGCTTCATTAACCATTCTATTTGCTATTCGTACACGTAAGAAAAAACAACTGTGGTCTAAATAACTTGAATTACAAAAAAACGTTGGAGAATTGTATAAACTCTCCAACGTTTTTCTTTGCTTTTTAAACCGACCATTATATTTAATATCAACTACCATTCTACCCACTTATCTTACTAATAACCGAAGCCGCAAGTTCCTTACTCACAATCCCCTTTGGATTCAACTTGTTATCTTCAGCTGGAAGTAAATCAAGTTCGATCATAAGCGCTAAATAGTCCTTAGACCAATCTGAAGCGTCTGCAAGGTCATCAAACTGATCCAGTGATGCTGTTAGGTTGTCATTAAATTTCTTCTCACTGTAGTTAACGAGTGCGTTCCCAACAAGTGCTGCAAGTTCTTCTCTTGTCATTGTGCCGTCAGGGTCAAAGTTATTTACCCCTTTACCAGAGAATAGACCAGCTTCAAAACCTGAAGCTATTTCTGAAGCATACTCGCTACTTACACCAACATCTGCAAACTGGCTTTCTGCATCTGGATTAACAAGACCATAGGTTCTTGTCATCCAAGCTGCAACTTCTTCACGAGACACATTTGCTTGTGGATTAAAGTCCATGTCTTCATTAACGACACCCTTGTTTAGAAGAGCATTTATTTCCGTTTGAGCCCATGATTGTTCCACATCATTGAATGATTTATTGGACTGCATAACTGTATACTGACTTAAATGAATTCTTCTTGTAGATACAGAGTTGGTCACTGGGTCATAGACGCCACCAACGGGCTCCCATACACCTGAATCTTCATTAAGCCTAAACACACTCACAAGTGATGGATTAAAGGTGTCATCGAAAAACTCAAATTGGTCTAAATCGAATGAGAGTTTAACTGGTTTATCTAGTACTTTCTTCTCAACGCCATCTACAAAAACTTCTACATTGGTTGTGTATCCCTTATCAAATGGGATTAAGTCTTCATTTTCTTCAAAGAATTCTTTTGTAAATATCTGATCTTCTTCTAACACGGGTAGACCAATACCACCTTCAACCAAAGGCTGGATTGTCGCCTGGTCTGCAAAGTCCATAACAACAACCAAACCTTCATTGTTTTCTAGAATATCTTTATCTAAGGAAAGCTCTGTTCCACCTACTTTGACACCTAAAGTATCTACATTGGTCGCCTGTAACGATTTAATTACATTACTTGAAATTGGAACTTGTACATTGTCAGCTACACGTTCTGTAGCCAGTGTTACGTTAAACTCAAAGTCTCTAACATTGTTTTGACCGTAATAGGTCTCAAATACATCTGACACTGCTTGGAATTTTTTTGCTTGTTCTTGTATGTCAAAGACTAGATTTACTTCATTAAATTCTACGGTTGTCACATCGTCTTCGACTTTTGTTTCAGTTTCAGGCACGATAGCTCCTAAAGATTTACTTATAGCTTGTCCAACCTTTTCAATGCTTGCTTTAATTTCTGTACTTTGTTCTATTAGACCATTGTCATGTGTTTCACTAAGTACAGTTAACATTTCAATTGCGTTTTGCGTAATAACTTCAGTATTAATTTCTTGCTGGGTTTCTTCTGTTTCATCAAGAACTGATTCTTGTACTGCAAACTGGTCTACAATGTTTAAACTCTGAATAAAGGCATCTGTTATAAGCTCAACTTTTTCTTCAGCCCAGCCCTCTTCTACGGTGTCACTTGCAGATACAATCGCAACTGCACCCACATAAGTATCAATATTTTCAATAAATTCTACCGTTTGTTCGTACTGTTCTTCAGAGACTTCTGTTGTCTCAGTTGTGTCCTCAATCGTTGGTCCATCATCTGTGGTTTCTGTTGCTACTGGATCAAAATTAACTGGTCCAATGATGGCTTCAATACTTGCAAGCTCTTCTTCTAATTTTTCATCTACCGTTTCAACAGATACTTCATTGTTCTCAAAAATTTCGATTACATTTTCAACAACATCTTCTGTTACTTTGTCTTCAACTATTTGAACAATATCCTCCACAGTGTTTTCCGTGGTTGAATCCTCTTCATCATTATTATCTGTGGTATTATCATTTGTTCCACCACCAGATGGTTCATCATCATCACTGTCATCTTTTGTTATTATCGTTTCTTCAACCAATTCTAATCCAGCAAATAGTCTTGATGCTGCAGCGTGTTCATTGTCTGGTGTAACAGCACTATATTCTCCTACTGCTGCATCCGTAATTCCAAAGAACATTTGCATTGCAATATAGAAAGCCTTTACCACTTCTGTGGCATGGGTTTGATCCAAGTTGGGATTATCCGTTTTAAGTTTTGTTACAGTATTTTCAACATAGGTTGAGGGAACTGTAAGACTGAGTTCTTTATAATGGTTCAAATTTGTTGCTTCTACATACTTGTAATGCTTCACTGTACCTACGTTTAATTTCAGAACTTCATTCATTAGTATCTGGAAAACATCTAACTCATCCTGACCTGGACCTACCAAGTCTTTTACAGACAACTGGAAATGATATGGAAAATCATTGAATGTGGATTTTGCCAGTGTTTCCATAGCTCCAGCATATGTATTGTAATCTGACGCTTCAAGTTGTCCACCCGAAGTCAAATACGCCCCAAGTATTTGAGAAAAAACTCCGTTTCCATCAACTAGGTCATTTGAATTCTGAGGAAACTGATTCATGACTGCCTCGTACATGATTTTAAGATCGGCTTCGTCAAGTCCAGCCATAAACATAATTTCTTGGTCCCCATGTTCAGTCGGAAATCGGCTAGCAATCTCACTTTCAAAATTCAGTTCTTGTAAAACTGATAAAACAACATATAGATCTGCAACGGGTTGCTGATAGCCTCCTGTCATCAGATTATTCAACCTCTCTCGCGCTGTTTCAAACAGTTCTTTTGAAGTACTTGTCTCTTCAACATCAACTGCATGAACTGGAATGGATACTGATGTAAATAATAATACCACTGTTAAAAATATGCTTAGATATTTTCTCATAATTGCCCTCCCTTGTTTACCGTTTGATGCATTATACCCTATTTAAGTACCCGTGACACATTTCAAATGGTCAAGAGCCAGAGCATAAAAAAATGGTGACCTCTGTAAAGAAGCCACCACCCTAATTACTGCACTAAATTATTAACCCGATATCTTATCGAGTACCACTGCTACAAACTCTTTTGAAACTTTACCTTTTGGATCAAGGATTGTTCCATCTGAAGGAAGTAGGTCAAGTTCAACCATAAGTGCCAAATAGTCTTCCGACCAGTCTTCAGCATTGTCTCCAGTTACCAGATTCAGATTTTCATTTAAGTTATCATTCAACTGCTTTTGATCATACTGCGTCAGTGCTTTACCCACTATGACTGCTAACTCCTCTACAGATACACTTCCGTTTGGATCAAAGTTGTCAGCAGATTTCCCTGAGAACAAACCCGCACTATAGCCTGCTGCGAGTTCTGTGTAATTTTTGTCTGCTTTGTCAACATCTCCAAATGGCATTTCTGCATCAGGATTATCTAAGCCGTAGGTTCTTGTCATCCAAGATGCAAGTTCTTTTCTTGTCACATCTGCTGATGGATTAAATTCTGCTGATTCATCAACGATTCCTTTGTTTAAAAGGGCATTAATTTCATCTTTTGCAGATGAATTCTCAACATCCGAGAACAATTTATTTGACTTCATAACAGTATACTGACTTAAGTGCAGTCGTTTAACCGTTATTGAGTTGGTAACCGGGTCATACTTTCCACCAACAGCTTTCCATTCACCCGTGTCTGGATTTAGTCTAAATACGCTTAATTGGTTCGTATTTAGGCCACCTGTAAACTCAAACTTATTAAGATCAAACGTTAGTTCTGCTGGCCTCTTAAGTGTCCCTTTTTCTTTTTCATCAACAAAGTATCTTACATCAACAACATAGCCTTTTTCAAATGCATCTTCTGGGAGCTTTTCATTATCAGCATCGTCATCAAATGCAATTCTCAGCTCTACATCTTCCTCACCTGTAAGGTCAGCTTTATCAATGGCCAGTTTAACACCATCTGATTCAACCCCAACCAGGTCAACTTGGGTTTGAGCAAGTGATTTAAGTACTTCCTTTTGAATTGGAAGAGAAACAACATCTGTAACACGTTCTGCTTCAAGGGTTACTTCAAATGCAACGTCTCTTACATTTTCATCACCGTAATAAGCGTTTATGTCTTCTTCAAGCGCTTCAAATACTCTAGCTTGGGCTTGAACTTGAAGAACCAGATCAACTGGATCAACCTTTGCTACTGTAACTTCACCAATAACCTGAGTTTCAGTTTTTGGTGCTACAGTACCTACTTTTTCGCTAATTTTATTTGCGAGTGACTCAACACTTGCTTTTACTTCTGCTGATTGAACAACAATATCCTCTTGGTGTGCAACTGCCAATGTGTCTAAAACGTCTTTTACGCTCTCTACCACAACTTCAGTTTCCACCTCTTCAGCTCTATCAAGATTTTCTTCAAATCTTTCTGTCACCTCAATGACTTTTTCTTCCGCCCATTCTTGGTCGTCTGTATTGTTAGCAACAACAGAGATGGTTTCAATCAGACTTCCTACCTCTTGAATATTCTCCTCAACTGCTTCTGATGTTATCTCAACATTAGACTCTAGAATTTCTTCAAGAATACTTTCAACTTCTTCAATTTTCTCTTCAACTTCTACAGGCTCAAGAACTTCGGTTACAGCGGTTTTTATTTCTTCATTTGTTACTGTTGTATCATTGCTTGTATCAGTTTCAGTATTTGTTTCAGTATTTGTTTCATTTGTAGTATCTGTAGTATCTGTAGTATCTGTAGTATCAGTCGTGTCAGTATCGTCCTCTACAGGTTGTTTATCATCATCGTCATCCTCTTCAGGTATAGGATAAATTACTAAAACAGGGGCGTCTCCACTTACATTTCCTTTACTATCAATAGCAAGACTTGCCCAATTTGAATAAGCTTGATGTGTATTGGGTTGATTATATACCCTTGCTCTGATTGTATAATTTCCTGGGTCTAATCCACCTATGTAGTACTTATTCATTAGTGAATCTTGATCATTTTCTGAATCAAAATCTTTAAATCCAAACCAATTGACCAGTGTTGTTCCTTGATAGATCTCAATACGACCTTCAAAGGCTATATTAAGCGCGCTTGATACAACACCTTCTACCTGGACATCATTCATTGCAAAGACATCTCTCGTTCCAGAGAAGAATGCATTATCATCAACTGTCATAACATCGTTTGCATACGAGAAGTTCTTCCAGTCTGAAGCAGCAATATCATCTGTATTCTTCAAAGAAATTGCTCTTATTCTACCTGAGCCAGTTGTAAAGGCGTTTGTAAGTTCTCCTAATCTCATCTCTTCACCAAAATCAGTTGAAGATGAATCTGTCCCACCTGCAAATGCAAGATCTCCATTTTGTAATTCTATCTGCATTTTAATATCTAAATCTAATTCAGCATTGTATTCAATGTTTGCTCCATAGAATGCTCTAGGAACCGTGAGTTGATCAAAATCAATACTCGGTTCACCATTTTCCACTTCAAAGTCTTCGATTAGAGAAATATTAGCAAACCAAGTGTCCATGTCTGGCCAGATCCAGATTTCATAGTCGCCATCAACAAGTTCTGGAACCATTACTTTTCCTTCTGAATTTGTCCATTCCTCTAGTATTAATTCATCATTTGTTTCTGAAGAACTTGATTTTTTAAAGATCATCACTTCCAATTGATTTGAAGCTAATGGTGTTCCACCTGAAGTTTCTCTGTAGATGGTTATTAACTCACCCGTGTCTTCTATTTCACTTAATAACTCAATTTCAAGTTCCAATTGACCTAGGAGTTCACCATTTGAGTCAACTTCAAACGTTACAGTATCACTCACATAATCTGAATAAGTATTAGCCGATGTAACTCGAGTCGTATAAACACCTTGACTCAGATCTAAATTAAAGTGCTCATCTGCGTTCACGTAGATTGTTTCTACAACAGAGCTGTTGGCATTGAGAAATTCAATTTTATATAAGTCTCGAAGACCATAACCTTCTAAACTCAGAGTAGAAACATCTGCATCTAACCACCCATCGATCAAGCCACGCTCCATCAAAAATTCATGTCTCTCAATTTCGTCCGTTACGGATCCATCTATGGTCATTTCCACACCATCATAGCTGAATGGAATATATTGTGAAGGGGTAAAATAACCATCATTCACTTCATAGGCTCTAATATTACCCGTAATTGGGTAACCCTCCTCAGAAGTCAAATACTTTAGTTTAAAATCATCATTATCATATTCAATTTCATATTCAATATTGTCTTCAGATATGATTTCAAGGTATGGATCCTTTGTGGGTACTGTTCCAAATAATACTGCTTTTTGCCACGCAACATTAAATGTTTCACTTGTCATTCCACCACTCATGGTAAACTCTAGGTCTGATATGTAAAGATCCTCATCTTGATCAGGACTGAATACAACTCTATAATCCCCATCCTTCAATTTCGGAACGTAAAAGGCACCATCGCCTTGTGAGAAATCATGAAAAATAGAATCTTTCCCATTGCTATTATCTTGATCATATATTGTCACAAAAAAATCTGGATAAGTAACATTATTTGAGTTATCGGTATAACTTGCCAGTCCATCTGTTAACTTATTATCCGTATCAAATGTTAATAATGGCGCCGTTGCCATTGATGTAGGCGGGGTACTACCAACAATCAGCTCACCGGCTTGAGTATCTGACATGTGTAATGATCTTTCTTCAGCATATACTTGATAAGTACCTTCGGATAACTCTGGAAGATAGTATGCTGAATTTGGATAAACAGAACCCCCTCTAGCAGATGTTGTATATACCACTTCATCTGATTCATTTTTCACGACAACACTAAAGTCTCCATCATTAACATATGGGTAAAGGCTGCTTAACGAACTCGAAACACTCACCTCACCTTTATACAGTGCTGGTTGGAATTCGATAATTTGTTTAGAACCCATTTGAATCTCTTGTCCATCAAATGATACCGTCTCGTTGTCAAAATCAACTTCAATTGGCACCCATGGTGTATTTGTCAAGGCATCATCACCATATGTAAGAAGTGATCTTACTTCGCCTGTTTGAACATCATCATAATGATCCCCATTATAGAATATCTTAAGTTCACCTGACCCAAAATTTCCGTAATAGAAATTTTCATCTTTATCAAACTCAAACTTCTTGTTATATACAGATTGAGCGTCTGGGGTTAATGCATCCAGCATAAATACAGACTGATCTATCTCCACTTCTACATCTGTTCCAGTACCCTCAAAATCAAAATCTGTCCAAAACGCATCTAAGTTATTGGTTGGCAAGTCCATAAAGGCTGTTACTAGGGCATTATCTCTATAGCCGTTGTACAGCATATTATTAATCTGATAATAATCATTCACAACAATCTCATAACTCTCATCCATTAGAAGTTCAGGTACCTTTATAACACCATCTTCTGCAATGATGAGGAAATGGTCCAGAACTATACTATTGCTTGTGCTATATGGATCAAAAGTGTCATCGTTATATATGAACACTGGTATATCTATTCCTGTTAGATCAACATCATTGTGAAAAACATCTTTTGCTTCAATCTGAATAGTAAAAGATGTAGGTGGTTCTGTTGAAGTAGGTGTATGATCAGCTTGTAAAGTGAGTGGTTCCAAATCAATAGTCTCACCATCATAATTCACTTCAATACTTGTTGATGCACCAAATGCATCATAATTGTAGTCTTCGGCATATGCAAGTACATCATATGTTCCTGCCATCATGCTGGCAAAAGAAAAACTTCCGTCTTGTCTTATAGGTGCACTATAGACATCTGTTCCATCATCTAGGTAAACATAACCATAGTAGAAGCTATTCATGTCACTACTAAAGTTTACACTTCCAGATATGATTTCTTGGTTTAAAGAGAATTCTGCCCAGTCAGAAAAGTCATATTTTGATCCATCTAAATACAAATCACCATTCGAATCATAACTAATCAAATGCCAATCTGACGATGCATACCCCAATTCTTTGTTCACAGAGTGAACACGAATATAGTTTGTATCAGAAAGATCGTGAATACTTGGATTTAAATTATCTAGTCTCAAGTATCTTCCAGAGGACTCATAAGCTATACCCAGATCTCCTTTACCATCCGTCACATCAAAGCGAAGGCTATCAGCACCGGTTTGCGTTATTTTTACAGCAAGTTCTGCTTCTGGTAAGTTGACTGGATCCTCTATGTATATTGCGCCCCCTGATGCAACCATTTGTGTAGAGAATGATGTATATTTAGGTGGCAGTTGCGTTTCGTAATTACCGTCATCATACAAATAGCCCTCTAATGGCGCGACATCCATATAATAATAACCGTCTGGATATTCATTAAGAGAAAGTACACCTCCAGTGGTTACTAATCTATCGGGATACATATTATCATCAATAGCATCCTGAATGGTAACGACAACATCTTTATCAATTAGCGTTTCCCCTTCATATGGACCCGTTTTAATGTTTATACTCGACCCTGAAGTAATCTGATACCACGATGTTACATCCGGTACCGTTTCGGCATAGGTTGGCATCACAAGCGGTAAAGATGTTATACTCAACACCATTGCCATGGCCAAAGCCGCAATTTTTTTCCCCCACATAAGTACGCTCCCTTTCGTTATCAATTCATTTTAATCTTATCAGCAGTTAATATTACCCAAATTATATAACATTATACGAAATTTTTCACACTCATTTTGAAAATAATTTACATATTTGAGTAAAAATAAACCCGTACATTTTACATTGTACAGGTTTATTATAAATACTATGTATAGCCATTGGGATTTTGACGCTGCCACTTCCATGAATCACGACACATATCGTCAATGTTTTTTTCTGTTGACCACCCTAACAATTCTTTTGCTTTTTTAGGGTCTGCAAAACAAGTTGCTATGTCTCCTGGTCTCCTGTCAACCACTCGATAAGGAATAGGCCTATCATTAGCTTTCTCAAATGCTTTGACAACATCTAAAACACTGTATCCTATGCCTGTTCCTAAATTAATTGCTTCTACTGTTTGGTTTTCAAGTACATACTTGAGTGCACACAAATGGCCTTTCGCAAGATCTACAACGTGAATATAGTCTCGTACCCCAGTGCCATCATGTGTTTCATAGTCGTTTCCAAACACACTTAGCTCATTTCTCTTACCGACAGCTACCTGTGTAATAAATGGCATTAAATTATTTGGAATACCATTTGGATCTTCACCCATTGTCCCACTTTCGTGCGCTCCAATTGGATTAAAATAACGTAGTAAGGATATAGACCAGGTATTGTCTGATATATACAAATCTCTTAGTATTTCTTCTATCATTAGTTTTGTGCGTCCATATGGATTGGTAGCAGAAAGCGGAAATGTCTCATTTATTGGTGTAGTAGCCGGGTCTCCGTATACGGTTGCCGATGAACTGAACACTATTTTTTTAACCTTGTGTTCTTGCATGACCTCACAAAGCGTAAGCGTTCCTGTAATATTTGTATGGTAATAGGTAAGTGGAATGTTTACCGACTCACCCACAGCTTTTAGTCCTGCAAAATGGATAACTGCTTCAATTTCATTTGTTTCAAATATCTTATTCAAAGCTTCTTTGTCCAAAATGTCTGTTTCATATAGTTTTGGAGGTCTACCCGTTATATCAGTAATTCGAGTTATTGATTCTGGTTTGCTATTTGAAAAATTGTCAACGATTATAACCTCTTGGCCTGCTTCTAATAACTCAACACAGGTATGGCTGCCTATATAACCTGCACCACCTGTTACAAGTATTGCCATGTTTGAATCCCCCTTTTTATGTTTTTTACACACCATATTATACCAAAAAAATAAAACAACTGCTGAAAAATCTCAGCAGTTGTTTTGCTTAGGCAATAATTATTAGTTATTAATTAAGTTACATGCTTTTAGCATATTCTCAATTGTTGCTGCAGCTTGTGCTGCTGTTAGTGTGCCTTTTGGATCAAGGGCACTTGGGTTCATGCCTACCATTATTTTTTTGCCAACAATTTCTTTAGAAGCTTCTGAAGCCCAAGTACTTACCATACTCAGATCCTCAAATGTCATAGTTGCTTGAGAATCAATTTCTATATCTGGAAGTACTCTCAGTGCATTTGATAATATCATCATTGCTTCTTCTCGTGTTAGAGAACGTTCTGCTTGAATAGATCCATCTGGATAACCACTCACAATACCATATTCAGAGGCTATGGTTAATACATCAGCATTTGCCACTGTCATGTCTGTGAATACAAGTTTCTCTGCAACACCTGTTTTGTGAATACCTAGTCCTTTAACGATGTACTCAATAAATTCGCCTCTTGTAATATTCGATTCAGGATCAAATGCTACATTTGAATCAATGATCAATCTTGATGCAAGATTATTAACAATTTGCTCTGACCAGTGACCTTCCACAGAATCAATTTCAATAGGATTCCAAATAACAGAGTAGCTTGAGTTTGTTAGTGAATTCATTCTTGCAAAGAATTTCCCATTAAACTCAACAACTTGTGTTGGTATATGACTGAAGGTTCCATCTGCATTGTAAAGAACACCTGTAGTTACTTTTTCAGGATCAATACCCGCTGGAATCTCTACGCTTCTTTCAACATAATCGTTAAATGTTGATACCTCTACAACCTGCTCTTCACCATCTTTATTCTTAGCTTTTGCAGTAATGGTAAACTCAATTGGTGGGAATACCACTTCATATGAATTGTCTTCTGCGTTTTGAATAATAACTTCAGAAACAGTGTCTTCAATGTTTTCAATTTCAACATTGATTTCAATATCTACTAAATTCTCTTCTGAGATATCCATCAGTGCTGCAACACGGTTGATATTCACTTCTTTCGCTGGAATAATATATTCCACATTTTCAGACTCAACAGATAGTTTGAACGCACTATCTTCCATCGTCTTAACAATGTCTCCCGTTAAAAGTGCACTGATTTTTTCCGAACCTTCATTGGAAATCGGGATAATGATCTTGTTTTCAGTGTTCGTTTCGTCTTCTGTTGCTTCTTTAATTTTTTCTTCGATTACAACTCTATCCACTTTAACTTCTGTTGTAACTCTACCATCTTCAATGGTCTTAGACTGTTCACCAGCATTCTCTTCTTTACCATTTACAATGACAATAACTTTGGTGTCATCTTCTTCTGGTTGAGGTTCTGGTTGAGGTGTAGTTTGAGGTTTATCTTCCTCATTTTTTTCCTCTTCAAATTCGATTTTGAATATATACGTTCTTGTTGTTACTTTATCTTCTGCCGTTACAACAATTTCTATTTCATTTTCACCTTTAGATAAAATAACTTCTTTTTCTTCAGTACTGTTAACACTTCTTCCATTAATTTTCACAGTTGAATTGTCTTCACTATATAAATACGGTCTGAAACTGATTCTTGTTGTATCTATTTTACCTAGATTGTAATCTGTGACTTCTGGATCATTAATACCCTCAAACTGTACTGCGGAATTGTCTACATTTTTAAGCCTAGCAACATTGTTTGCTCTATAAACGTTTACAATGTATGTTTCATTGTGAAGTGCATCTTCTGAAACTGTTTTTATGACAATCTCATTCATACCAATGTTAAGATCCACACTGTAATAACTATTAGACGCAACTTCGTTTCCGTTAATTGTGATCTTTGTGGCATCTTTTAAAACTGCCTTAATATTAATCGATTCTTCTGTATAAACTTTTGCTTCATACTCAAGAATTTGAGGTTTATATGTGCTTTCTAATTCAACCTCTTCGATCTTAATAAGATTCAGACTCGGATCATCATTTTTTCTATATACATCTAGTGTATAGCTTGTTTTATCTATACCATTTTCAGCTACTGTATCTATCTCTATTTCGTTTTCACCAACATCTAGGTCTACCCATAGGCTACTTCCAGATGTCACAGAATTGTTGTTGATTTTCAAACTTTTATACTCTTCCATTTTTAGTGTTACAAGAATCCGCTCGTCTACAACTGTTAAATCATAGTTTTTCTTAGTCGGGCTAAAGGTAGGAGAGAGTGTATGGCCATCAACAAGTATGTCTGCTAATTTAGGATCATCATTGTCTTTATCAACCACCAAACTATACGTCGTTTTATCAACGCCATTTACAGCAACAACATCAAACTCAAATGGATTGATACCTACATTAATAGGAAGTGTGATTGCACTGCCACTTGTTACTTTAATTGCCCCACCACTTGTAACAGCTTTTCCGTCGTAGTAGATTTTAGCGTCTCTATCTTCTGGAAGTAAATTAACTGTTATTGCAGAACCTGAAACCACATGAACATTGTAGTTTGTCGTTTTGCTATTAAATGTAGGGTCTATTGTTTGATCTACAACTTCAAGCTCTTCAAGTAGAGCCACATCACTTAGTTTACTAATTACAAGTGTATACTCTTTTTCAGTTGTACCATCTTGAGCAACCACTGTAATTGTAAAGACATTAGAACCATTGTTTAAGCTTACGTTTGTAATACCACTACCATCTACAGCTTCATTGTTCAATTTTACTGTTGAAAACTGGTTTGCTAAAACAGTTGTAGTAATATCAACATTCGCTTCTATAACGCCTTCAACTTCATAGTATGTTGTTGAAGATGCAAAGGTTTCATTTAGAGCGTATCCATCAACATCTAAGTCTGATAGATTCGAATCAATAATCATGTCCCACTTAGCATAGAGGTTCATATTCTTAGCAGGAACTGTATCTGATGAGAAATCCCAGATTGAAGTTGTACTTTCATCTGAATACCAACCATCGAAGATGTATCCTGTTCTTGTTGGATCAGAAGGTTCAGTTACAAGTGTCGCGTAATCTATCGTTTGACTCGAAACAACTGTACCACCATCTACATCAAAACTGACTAGATAGTTGTTTAAGTTCCAATCTGCGTATAGTGTAAAATCACTTGTTCCAACAAGATCATTCACAAAGTCCCATATCGTGTTAAATCCAGAGTCAACATACCAATCAACAAAAGTATAACCTGTTTTTGTTGGGGCCGTTGGTTCAGAAACCACTGTACTATAGTTCTCATTTTGGCTTGTCACACTTGTTCCACCGTTTGACTCGAAGCTCACAGTATAACTATTTAAAGACCACTGTGCATAGAGTGTCGTGGCTTCTGTTGGCATAGTATAACTTGCGCCATCTGCGTAGCCTGTTCCATTACCGTCTGACTGTGTGTCCCAGCCTGTAAATGTGTAACCTGTTTTTGTGAAAGTGTTTGTTGTTAAAGTTACGGATGCGTCTGAGTTATGTGTGCCATTACCCATTGAACCAGTACCTGTGTTTGAATCGTATGTTAGTGTTTGGCTATCTGCTGACCACTGGGCATAAAGTGTGGTCGCTTGCGTTGGCATTGTGTAGCTTGCACCATCAGCATAGTCTGTTCCATTACCGTCTGATTGTGTGTCCCAACCTGTAAATGTATAGCCTGTTTTTGTAAATGTATTTGTTGTAAGTGTTACAGATGCGTCTGACTTGTGTGTCCCATCACCCATTGTTCCTGTGCCTGTGTTTGAATCATACGTTAGGGTTTGGTCGTCTGCTGACCACTGGGCATATAGGGTTTCGTCTGCTGTTGGCATTGTGAAGCTTGCATCATCTGCGTAAGCATCGCCACCGCCAACTGCTAGTGTGTCCCAACCTGTAAATGTATAACCTGTTTTTGTGAATGTATTTGTTGTTAGGTTAATGACTTCATTCGAATCATGGTTTCCAGCTGTCATTGACCCTGAACCTGTATTCGAATCGTATGTTAATTCATTGTTGTTTACAGACCACTGGGCATAGAGTGTCGTGGCTTCTGTTGGCATAGTATAACTTGCGCCATCTGCGTAGCCTGTTCCATTACCGTCTGACTGTGTGTCCCAGCCTGTAAATGTGTAACCTGTTTTTGTGAAAGTGTTTGTTGTTAAAGTTACGGATGCGTCTGAGTTATGTGTGCCATTACCCATTGAACCAGTACCTGTGTTTGAATCGTATGTTAGTGTTTGGCTATCTGCTGACCACTGGGCATAAAGTGTGGTCGCTTGCGTTGGCATTGTGTAGCTTGCACCATCAGCATAGTCTGTTCCATTACCGTCTGATTGTGTGTCCCAACCTGTAAATGTATAGCCTGTTTTTGTAAATGTATTTGTTGTAAGTGTTACAGATGCGTCTGACTTGTGTGTCCCATCACCCATTGTTCCTGTGCCTGTGTTTGAATCATACGTTAGGGTTTGGTCGTCTGCTGACCACTGGGCATATAATGTTGTATTCGCAGATACAGTGAAATTTGTTCCTGGTTCAACTGACGAACCACTTCCATCACTAGAAGTATTCCATTCACTAAATGTATAACCTGTTTTTTCAAGATTGCCAGTATTTAGGGCCGACGTGACAGAACTACCTGGTGTCACATCTGTATCAGATGAAGGAACGCTCCCTCCTGTATTTCCATTTCCGCTATAACTTACTGTTACTTCAAGCGGTGCTGTCCCAGTAAAGTCTATAGATAAGTCAGACTTTACACTGTTGGCAACTATATTAGCTAAGTAATTTGTAAATGCACTGTCTGTAAATGTAACTGTCAAATTACTAATGTCATTTTCATCATAATGTGACGTAGCATTCCCTTCCAATGTCATTGTTAATGTCGTGTCTGATGCCTTTACAAACTTCGAACTTAAACCTGTCGGGAGATTACTTACTGTTGCATAATCAACCACCTGACCATTTGTTCCTGTAAAAGTATCATCCTGTAGCGTTAAAGTAACCGATGACGCAATTGAACCATCGTCAGCGCCATCTTCACTAAAGCTCTCGCTGCTATATCCAACAAATGGTCCTGGAGGTGTTGGAGGATCAGTATCTTTAGCTGAAGGGTCCACATTTGAACCATTCACAGATGTTGTTCCCGCTGTCAAATCTACACATAAGTGTGGAGACGCTATAGTATCATCTAGGTTAAAAGATACAAAAGCAATTCTATAAGTACCCGATTCCAGAATTTCATACGACTGAGACTGCCAACCTGTACTTCCTGTGCCTCCAGTTGTATAGTTTGCTGTATGTATTGTCGTTGCACCTAAAATTGTAACTTGGGTGTAATAGTCATCCATACGACCATTTAGGCCTTGTCCATTTGTGTTAATAAGAAACGCCAAAGATCCATCATTAAAACTTGGATCATCCGTTGCTATATAGTTCCAGTTCATAGTGAATGTATCACCTTCATTAAATGCAACGTCCTTATAGGTATAAGCATAGTCTGTCATACCAGAATAATATGTATCTATATAAGTTTTTGCACTGTTATTAAAACCAAGTGCACTTTGAAGATTTGATGTACCTTGATTGCCACCACTTGCTGTTAGAACAGCCATTTTTGTTCCACTTGCATTAACTGTTGTTGTACTGTAACTTTTTGATGCTTCAAATGCACTCCCCTGGCTAGTCCATCCATCCCCACTTGACTCGAAGTCTCCGTTGACAATGGTTACCACTTCTGCAAATGAACCTATCGGTGCACTAATAAACACCAACATAAGCATTACAACTATTAGTTTTCTAATATTCTTCATTCTTCCCTCCTGTTTTCACGAACTTCTAATAACGTAATAATTTGACTTTATATTCGTATAGAATTCCATGCCTTATCCTCCAAACATTAAAAGTTTCGCCATCTCAGTAATCTCTGCAACATCTAAAAGTCATCTCTCTATATATAAACCAATAATGTCAACGATTTCATAGATACCTTCATAGCTAAACTAAATACCCCTATTTCTTTACTACTTTACGCTTATTTTGTACTTATTTTTCTCACACCAATAGTAAAAAATAATAGCCCTGTATCACAATATATTACAATTTGCGTACAGAGCTATTATACCTTAATTTAGTCCATTATATTCATTTTTTTATATAAATTTTACAATAATCATGGTTAGATCAACCTAGTAATAACTACACTTTTCGCACTACTATTGTCCTAGACCCTTCATTGAAAGCGAAACCTTACCTCTGTTTTTATCCACACCAATAATCTTAACTTGAACCGTGTCTCCAACTGAAACAACGTTCATTGGGTGTTTTACAAACTTGTCGGACAGTTCTGAGATGTGGACAAGTCCATCATTTTTAATGCCGATATCCACAAATGCACCGAAATCAACCACATTTCTAACCGTTCCAGTTAAAATCATGCCGTCATGTAGGTCTTCAAAAGACAATACGTCACTTCTGAAAATTGGCTTTGGCATTTCCTCACGTGGGTCACGGCCTGGCTTTTTGATTTCATCAATAATATCCTTTAATGTAGGTAGGCCCACTTCTAGTTCGCTTGCTAGTTTCTTAAGGGACTTATCAAAGCGTTTTGCATTTTGGGATTTATCATCGTTTTTCTTTGGCTTTTGAAGTGCCTTAAGGGCTTCAAAACCTTTACCCGAGATCCCCAGTTTCTCAGCTTTCACTTCAACTGGAACCAGTTCGATTACACGCTGACTGATATCACTTAAATTACCAGCAGTAACATCCTCAAGAGAGTATCCAAGTTTTTCTAACAATTGAGTAGCCGTTACATAAGATTCAGGGTGAACCGATGTATTGTCTAGTGGATTTTTAGCATCTACAATACGAAGGAAACCTGCACACTGTTCATAAGCTTTGTTACCAAGACGTGCAACTTTTAAGAGCTCTTTACGCGCCCCATATTTTCCATTTTCATCTCTATAGTTAACAATATTCTTTGCAATTGAACCTGAAATCCCCGCAACATATTGAAGCAGAGAGGGTGTTGCCGTGTTTAGGTCAACCCCAACACTGTTTACACAATCTTCTACGACACCTGTTAGGGTTTCGTTTAATTTTTTTTGGTTTAAATCATGCTGGTACTGTCCAACACCAATATGTTTTGGATCTATTTTTACAAGCTCTGCCAGTGGATCTTGAAGACGACGGCCAATCGAAATGGCCCCTCTAATCGAAACATCAATGTCTGGATATTCTTCAGTTGCAAGTTTAGACGCTGAGTAAACAGAAGCGCCTGCTTCACTAACGATTGTATAGTATACCGTTTTTTCAACTTCTTTAATTGAATCCGCAACAAACTGCTCAGTTTCTCTAGAAGCTGTACCGTTTCCAATTGGAATCATGTCTATGTCATGTTTGTTAATAAGATCAATTAATACCTTGCGTGATTCTTTGATCTTGTTTTGTGGCTTATTAGGATAGATCGTTGCATATTCTAGCAGTTTACCCGTACCATCTAAAACAGCTAACTTACAGCCCGTTCTATAACTTGGATCTACGGCTAAAATTTTCACGTCACGAACAGGTGGTATAAGCAGTAATGGTTTTGTGTTTTTACCAAATACTTTTATAGCTTCTTCCTCTGCGCGTTCTGTTAACATACTTCTAATTTCTCTTTCAACACTTGAAGAGATTAATCTTTTATAAGCATCTTGAATTGCTAGATCAATCTGTTCAACAAATATACTTTTAGAGTTTGTAACCACTTCTTTATTAATCCGCATAACAATGGCTTCATCTGGCATTGTTACTTTTACTTTAAGAACCTTTTCCTTTTCACCACGATTAATGGCTAGTATTCTGTGATCTGGAATCGATTTTAATGCTTCTGAGTAATCATAGTATTGTTCAAACACTGTGTCTTCAGCATTTTTTGTTACTTGGGATTTGATTAGACCTTGGTTTTTAACCATGTCTCTAACCCATTCTCTAAACTCAGGATTATCAGAGATTTGTTCAGCGATAATATCGCGTGCGCCACCCAGTGCATCTTCAACTGTTTTTACTTCTTTATCTTCATTAAGGAATGCCATAGCTGCATCATTTACTGATCCCGACTCGGATTCCTGTGCTAATATGAGTAGCGCAAGAGGTTCAAGACCTTTTTCCTTCGCTTTTGTTGCACGGGTGAGCTTCTTTTGTTTAAATGGTCTATACAGGTCTTCAACCTTTTGAAGCACTTTTGCTGCTTTGATTTTCTTTTCTAGCTCAGGTGTTAGTTTTTCCTGTTCTGCAATAAGACGAATTACTTCTTCTTTACGCGATTCCAGGTTTCTAAGATACTTGAGTCTTTCATCAAAAGAACGAAGCACTTCATCACTCATTCCACCTGTTACTTCTTTTCTATATCTTGCGATAAATGGAATTGTGTTGCCCTCGTCAATCAGCAAAATGGTCTCTTTAACCTTTTGGGGATTCAAATTAAGTTCACTCGATATTTGTTTAATGATCAGTTCCATAACATTACCTCCGGTTTCCTACAATTTTCCTCTACCATTGTATCCTTCTGACAAGATTTCTGCAAGAAATCCAAAATAGTCAAATTAGTCAGAAATAATTGTTCATATTATCTTAAAATTGAAATATTTATGATTAGAATTAAAAAAAAAGGAAATTGTAAGAGTATGGGTCTGGTTTTTACAAGTTGCTCAAAAAAGTAAAAAGGATTGATACAAATGGTAAATTTTTACGAACATCTTATAAGAGAAATGCCACTGGCTTATGCGCGCCACCGAATGGTCTATGATTCTAATGGGGTTGCTATTGATTATGTGTTTCTAGATGTGAACTCAAAATTTGAGCAAATTACAGGTTTAATAAGCACGGACCTCATTGGCAACCGGCTTACTCAAACGATTCCGGAAACGATGAACGATCACACAGACTGGATTGCAACCTATGCAACCGTGGTAAGGACCAACAAAACTTTGACATTCACCTCCTATGTTGCTTCTTTTGATACACACTATCAAATTACAGCATTCAAAACTGACATAGATGAGTTTGTAACCATCTTCGAAGATGTTTCAATACATGTTCATAATACTGAAAATTTAATAGAAGCCAATAATTCGCTTAAAGAACACAATGAACAGTTATATGAGAAATCCGTTACTGATAGTTTGACCCGTTTTTTTAACCACAATTACATACGTGAAGTCTTAGGAGAAGAACTGAGGCGTTCAAGTCGGACAGATATGCCGCTGGCTATCGCAATGATTGATATTGATCACTTCAAACAAATCAATGATTCTTTTGGCCATTTAACCGGTGATGATGTACTAACCATGTTTTCTGACCTGCTTAGAAAACAAACCCGAAAATCGGATATGGTCGGTCGTTATGGCGGTGAAGAGTTTCTTCTGGTTCTCCCAAGTACCGACATAAAAGAAGCAAATCAAATTGTGGATCGATTACGATGCGCCGTCGCAAATCACATTTTTATGATACATAGCCATACCATTTCCTTAACTGTCAGCTGTGGCATTTCATCCTACCACGGCCAAAGCATGCACCAGCTTATTGAAGAAGCCGACACACACTTATATGAAGCCAAAAGACTTGGTCGAAACCAGTGTAAGTGTAAATTGCTTGGATAGTCCTAAGGTTCGTAGAAAATAAAGCCCTAACCTCTACATATGAAAAGGACTTGATGAAATTATAAAATCATCAAGTCCTTTAATCGTTCTATTTTTGGTTTTTTTATTGGTTTTCTTGTTCATGTAGTTCTTTCAGTTTCATGTTCAAATATGCATCAATAAATGATTGAATATCACCATCCATGACGGCTTGAACATTACCCACTTCATTGTTGGTACGGTGGTCCTTAACAAGATTATAGGGATGGAAAACATACGACCGAATTTGACTGCCCCATGCTATTTGAGAGTAATCCCCTGCAAGGTCCTCAACTTTATCCTTCTGCTCTTGTATCCTAAGTTCAATCAACTTAGACATTAACATTTTAAGTGCAGTCGCTCTATTGGTAATTTGAGATCTTTCATTCTGACACTGTACAACAACCCCGGTTGGAAGGTGTGTAATACGAACGGCAGAATCCGTAGTATTAATATGTTGCCCACCTGCACCCGAAGCACGATAAGTGTCAATTTTAATATCACTCGGATTAATATCAACTTCAATGTCATCATCAAGTTCGGGCATGACATCTATGGAGGTAAAGCTGGTATGGCGTTTTCCGGAAGAGTCAAATGGTGAAATCCTTACAAGTCTATGAACACCTTTTTCAGACTTCAAATACCCATAAGCATTAATTCCCCGTATGGCCATGGTCACACTTTTAACACCCGCTTCAGTATCTCTAATCAAATCAAGAATCTCAATATCGTAACCACTTCTAGCAGCCCACCTGTTATACATTCTTAAGAGCATCTCTCCCCAGTCCTGTGCGTCCAAGCCACCTGCACCAGCGTTAATAGAAAGTATGGCATTATTACCATCATACTCTCCTGTTAACAGGGTTTGAAGTGTCATTTTCTCAATGTCATTTTGAAGTTTTTCAATTCCAGAAGTTGCTTCCTTTTCAATGGAATCATCATCATCTTCAAGTCCCATTTCAACCAACAAAGACATTTCTTCAAGAGCTGACTCCATCGCTTCAAAACTCTCAAGCTTTGTTTTAATCGTTTTCGCTTTTCTCAGTGTTTTTTGAGCCGCTGTCTGATCATTCCAGAAATCTGGTTCTGACATTAACCCTTCTAGTTCCTCATGTTCATTGTTTAAGCCATCAATGTCAAAGTGAACCCCTCAAATCGTTCAGGGATGCACCTATGATTTTTAATTCACTGACACATTTTTCTAGTTTAAGCACACCTCTCACCTCATTTCTTAATAAAGAGCGGATGAAAGTTCATCCGCTCCAGACTGCAGACAAACTACGAAATACTGCGTTGCAGGCTTCGTTTCGCTTAAGTCACGTATGATGAATACGCTCCTCAAGCGGCTCTCAGCCGCGCCTTGTCTTTCGAAGTTTTCTACAGTCTGCATTCCGTCGACTTTGTCGACGACCTGAAGCGGATGAAAGCTCATCCGCTCTTTTAGTCTATTATATAACTTATTTCTGGTCGTTTAAACCACAGCATTTTTTATATTTTTTACCACTGCCACATGGACATGGTTCATTACGTCCCACTTTAATCTGTTTCTTTGCTGGTCTTGCTTTTGAAGAAGAAGAACCGTTGCTTGACATGCTTGTGATTTTTGCAACCTGCTCTCTTTTGGCTTCAGTTTTAATTGTAACATGATACATCATTCGAACTGTATCTTCTTGAATATTGTATGTCATTTCATTAAACATGTCATAACCTTCAATTTGATACGCGCGTACGGGGTCTTCCTGGCCTACAGCTCTAAGACCAATACCTTGTTTTAACTGATCCATTGCATCAATATGGTCTATCCATTTTTCATCTACATTTCTCAGTAGGAGTACACGTTCAATATCTCTAATACGTTCCAAACCAAGTTCTTCTTCTTTAATTGCATAAAGCTTGTCTGCAATTTCGCGAAGGTCAGACTTCAACTTATCTCTGTCCATGCCTTCAAGGTCGTCAACCTTAAACAGCCCCATTGGCAAGAAGATCTGGTGCAGGTATTCTTCAAGTGACTTTAGTTCCCACTCTTCAGCAAATTCAGATTCACTTGTGTATAGTTCAATCGAACGATCAATAATACTATCTATCATTGAATCCACTTCTGGTTTTATGTTTTCGCCATGAAGGACACGGTTACGTTCTCCATAAATGATCTCACGTTGTTTGTTCATAACATCATCGTACTGAAGGACATGTTTACGAATACCAAAGTTACGGCCTTCAACTTTTTTCTGTGCCCCTTCAATAGACTTGGTAAGAATCCCTGCCTCAAGTGGCATGTCGTCTTCCATACCCAGTTTGTCGACCATGGCTTTAATGTTATCGTTTACGAACAATCTCATCAGGTCATCATCAAACGAAATGAAGAATTGAGAAGAACCCGGATCACCTTGACGACCCGAACGGCCACGTAACTGATTGTCTATACGACGCGACTCATGACGTTCTGTACCAATAATATGAAGACCACCAGCACCTTTTACACGTGCTGCTTCTTCGTCTGTAACCACTTTATGTGCAGCGAAAATCTCATTATACTTGTCTCTTGCTTCATTTATTTCAGGATCATCATATTCAAGTGGGCTTGTAACAAGGGCTAAAATTTCATCTGTATAACCTTGCTTTGACATGTCTCTCTTAGACATAAACTCAGGGTTACCCCCTAAGACAATATCGGTACCACGACCGGCCATATTGGTTGCTATGGTTACCGAATTAAAACGTCCCGCTTGAGATACGATTTCAGCTTCTCTTTCGTGCTGCTTTGCATTTAGGACTTCATGGCGTATACCTTTTCTTTTTAAAAGACTTGATAAATACTCTGATGTCTCAATGGATATCGTACCCACCAGAATAGGCTGCCCATGCTGATGGCGCTCTTCAATATCGTTAATAACTGCCCCGAATTTCCCTTGGAGTGATTTATACACCGAGTCAGATAGGTCCTTACGAACAACAGGACGATTGGTAGGCACTACAATTACGTCCATACCATATATGTGTTTAAATTCATCTTCTTCTGTTTTGGCAGTACCTGTCATACCAGAAAGTTTTGTATACATTCTAAAGTAGTTCTGTAGTGTAATTGTTGCAAGTGTTTGAGATTCCTTACGAACTTCCATGTTCTCTTTTGCTTCTATGGCTTGATGTAGACCATTTGAGTAACGACGACCAAACATTAAACGTCCAGTAAACTCATCTACAATTACGATTTCGCCTTCTTTTTGAACGTAATCAACGTCTTTCTTGAACAGGTATCTGGCTTTAAGTGCTTGATTGATATGGTGTGAAATCTCCATATTTTGCGGGTCTGAAAGGTTTTCAAGGCTGAAGAAACGTTCTGCTCTATCAACGCCACCTTCATCTGTAAGTACTACAGAACCTGCTTTTTCATCAACACTAAAGTCTTCTTCTCTTTTAAGCATTTGAACAAATGTGTCTGCCACTTTGTAAAGGTTTGTAGATTTTGAACCTTCACCAGAAATAATCAGCGGCGTTCTCGCTTCATCGACCAGGATCGAATCGACCTCATCAACAATTGCATAGTTGAGAGGACGTTGAACCAAATTTTCTTTGTAAATAGACATGTTGTCTCTAAGATAGTCAAAACCAAACTCATTGTTGGTACCAAATGTGATGTCAGCTTTATATGCATCAACACGTTCTTGACCACGTACGCCGTGTACAACACATCCAACAGTTAAACCAAGGAAACTATACAGTTTTCCCATCCAGTCACGGTCACGACGGGCAAGATAATCGTTGACAGTAATTACATGAGCGCCTTTACCTTCTAATGCGTTCAAGTATACAGGACACGTAGCTGTAAGTGTTTTACCTTCACCGGTACGCATTTCAGCAATACGTCCACCGTGTAAAACTATACCACCCAGTAGCTGAACTGGATAATGACGCATACCCAATGTTCGAACAGCTGCTTCTCTAACAACAGCAAATGCTTCATTCAGGATGTCCTCTAAAGTTTCACCCGCTGTCAGTCTTTCTCTAAATTCCGATGTTTTCATACGTAATTCATCGTCTGAAAGTGCTTGCATTTGAGACTCGAGTGCATCGATTTCGTCAACTTGTTTCATTAATCTTTTAACTTCACGATCATTATCGCTTCCAAATAGTTTTTCTAAAAATTTCATGTATATCGTCCCTTCAAGCTATTTATAACGCCCATTCACAATGGGTTAATTTCACATATTATGTTTATTGTTTTCAATTACTGTATCTATATTTAAATGCCAAGTAAAAGCACCCTACAAGTATACATTATAGCATATGGATTGTAGGCTCAATATTAGAATTGAGTGACATATTCATGAATAAATTGTGAATTAATTCTGAATAAGAAAAGAGAGCATCTGGTAAGATACCCTCCTTTTCCTGTTTCTATTTGATTCAAGCTATTTATCGAACCATGTAAACATGGTTTCAGACTGTAGACAAACTACGAAATACTGCGTTGCAGTCTTCTTTTCGCTTAAGTCACGTATAATGAATACGCTCCTCAAGCGACTCTCAGCCGCGCCTTGTCTTTCGAAGTTTTCTACAGTCTGCATTCCGTCGACTTTGTCGACGACCTGGAACCATGTAAACATGGTTTATAACCTTAGTATTTTGAATTATAAGAGTATTTAACCATAGAACCGGACCCTTTATAATACACTTTTTTCATTTCACCTTGTATAAGAATGACTAAACCAATCATGATAACAATATCACCAATTGAGAGTACTTTAGCAAAGGGGTAAATGTTTGGTAGAGGAATAAATTTTCCAAGGTATCTCGAAAAATTAGCGATTCCATCCATACTTACAAAATTCATTAGAGATCCATCTTGAATGGTTTCAATCACACCGGTCAGTCCAGCATACTCAAGGCCTGAAAAGTCGATAGGCATTTTAAAACTATTCATTCCAACAGCAACAAGATTTAGTAGAGCGCCAGGGATGATCACCCAAATCCCGCTTTTGTCCAGATTAAGAAACAACACGACAGTTACAAGACACATTCCAGCGAATGGTAAGTAGACAAGCTGATCCATCAGCATGTTTGCACGTGCTAAAAATATTGGCGAAATTTGCACCAAAAATCCTACAACGACAATCAAAAGTCCTTTAAACTGCATATCTCCTAAACTGGCAATTCTGCCTTTTCTAAGTATTCCAATTACAATACCCAGTAATACTGCTTCAATAAACATGTTACATCCCTCCCTGGTGATGTGACAAACAAGATAAACATCTAGTGATATTATACAGAATTTTTACTGGTATGACCAGCATCCATCCCTTTAAAAATTAGGATAATTACTCCGAGGTCCATTATTATATCACCTATACTGATTGTCTTAGGAAAAGGCCAAGGTGGTGGTATGACTATTATGTCAGAAAGTAATTCAAATACGGTTGCATCATTCACAAGTTTATGTGCGAATACTTTCCCGCTCTCAAGCATCATTAGTGATGTGTTAAAGCCGTATTCAATCCCCAGTGAAGGGTCTACAGGCATATAACCGACATTACTTATTATGACAAAGCCGTTAAGAATCGACCCCAACATAAGAATCTTCATTCCTTTAATTGATCTATTCACATAAAAGAATGAAATGAGTACACAATAGACCAGTACTTCAGTTATCAGGGTTAAGAGGTCCTGAAACTCTATAAATACACGAATATTTCTCGTTAACATCTGTGCGCCAACGAACTCAAGTGCAAAGGCAATCATGGGTAAGTAATAAAGTTTAATGTCAAGATGTGACAGTTTTTCTAAGCTTCCTTTAAACAATAAGCCGATTAAAAGAGCGATCAGTATGGTCTCAGCCAGCATTTTCAACCTCCACAATAATATGTTCAGGCAGATCTATGAACACATCAACCACTTTAGGATTAAACTGTGACCCAGATGCTTCTTTAATAATTGCAATAGCCGCTTCATGGCTCATAGCTTCTCTGTAAGAGCGATGTGAGGTCATGGCATCATATGCATCAGCAACAGCAATAATTGCCGACTCCACAGGGATTTCTGTTCCTTTAATGCTATCTGGATACCCGTTGCCATCATACCTTTCATGATGAAAGCGAATTATCTCAGAAACCCTTTTGAGGGAATCAACATCCCTTATAATATTCGATCCAATTTCTGGATGCTGCTGTACTTCGTAATACTCTCTAAAATCCAGTTTACCTGGTTTATTTAGCACACTATCTTTAATACCGATCTTTCCAATATCATGAAGGAGTGCAGCTGTCTTTGTTGTCTCAATTTCTTTAGAAGTCAGCTTCAGTCGTTCTGCGATCATTACAGAGTACTCTGCAACTCTGTGTGAATGACCATTTGTATATTCATCTTTTGCATCCAGAGCATTGGACAAGGTCCTTATGGTTTCAAAATACATGTTTTTCATATCCATATAAAGTGAGAATGAATACCTGGCAAGCAGGAGTGGCCCGAGTATTAAAGTTGCAAAGAACCAACCATATGTTGAGTAGGAAAACATCATTAATAGCCCCAGTGGCGCAATTAAAGCAAAATTTTTAATACACCACATTTGTTCTTGTACCAATGTTCTAAATGGTCTATTTTCAATTATTGAGAACAGTTTAGAATAAATCAGCAGGTTTAAGAGAACATAACCTGAAAAGGTTCCAATAATACCAAAAACACTGAGCCCGATGAACTCAGGTCTAGGCATATATTCACTTAGAAACAGATTTGTAGTACCACCTACAAATGCCGATATGGCGTATGCCGACCCATTAAAATACCGTTTGTAAAAAGACGTATTGAGAACATGTTGTAACTCACCATCTTCTCTGTAGACTTTCAAAATTGTTCCCATTGTTAATATAACCGCAGCAATCCATGGATCAAATAACAATATCGCTGCCATACCTATTGCAAATCCAATGGAAACATACCGACTGGTACCTAGTGGTATGATCAATGACTCTGCAATCGCAGACAAAGCTACAAAAAATAGGAACTCTAACCAGTTCCCACTTTTAAACTGCATAAATATGCCTGTTATTATTATAAGTGTACCTATACCATTAATGAGGTGAGTAAATCGTTGTAGTTTATTCTCATTCATTGCTGTTCTCCATAACCCAGACACAGGCGTTGTAAACGCCCCATGCCCAGTTTAACCTTCTATAAATATCGAGCCGACGCGTTATGTATAAACATAATTCCAAATCATTTAACACGATTTGGTCTAGTGATTATTTCCAGCCAAGATTTGCGCCACCAGCAAGTACCAGTGATAGTAGAGACATGAACATAACCATAAGTCTTCTCTTCATTGTGAAAACCTCCTCGTTAGTCGTCTCTGCCCGCTTCGCTAGGTATAAACAGGATAATTTCGCTTCGCTATTTGAGTTACTCATATACTGCGCCGCGTCGGCTCTACTTCACTAGCTTTGATATTCTTCTGTTTAGTGCATCAAGTGTTGCCCTAACCAGGGCTTCTTTTTCGTCTCCCCTAACAATTGCTGAACCAACATGGGCTTCCTCTGAAAAATCATTTATTGCACATAAAACCACATTTATGACTTCAACACCAGCCAGTTTAACCGATTTAAAATCTTCAAGTACAATTCTTTGATTCGAACCAAAGAGTGCCCCTAAACTTTGCAGTGTTGCTTCTATAACAAGTCTTTTGGCATTTCTTGAAGTATTTACTCCAAAAGACTTACCTAGGTATGTCCCTTCAGAGTGTTTTAAAGACACACGCACCTGGGCTTGTGCATCATTGTCGATCTGATATTTCACTTCTTCTAATTGTATTCTATCAAGCTCAGCCAGTGTGTCTGTTGGTAGTTCAACATCAATTTGAGCTATTGAAATCAATTTTCTGTCAATGACTTCTCCATACTTTGCTGCATAGATAGACTGGACGTCTCTACTAATTTGTTTTGGATGTCTCACTTGATTGCTTAATATATGTATTTCACTTAATTGACCTTCGTTTAAAATTACGTTTGCATTTATTACGCCAGATAATTGCTGTATCGTATTCTGAAATTCATTACATCGTTCAATCATCGCTGGTTTTATCCCCCTAAATTCTGCATAAACCATTGAGTTTACTCTCTTTCGAGTTCCATTTCAATTGTATCAGATTGAGGGACTTATTTTAATAGGTATATATTATTAGATTTGACCCTATTTCAAAAACAAATAAAGGATCGATATAAATATCGACCCTTAATCTTCTATAATTGTTATTCCATGTCTTCAGGTTCAATCAGACCGAACTTTCCATCCTTCCTTGAATAAACCACGTTCATTTCCTCAGTATCTCTATTTCTAAATACAAAGAAGTTATGTCCTAGCAGCTCCATTTGCATTGCCGCCTCTTCTGGGTCCATAGGTTTCATAAAGAACTTCTTGTTCTTAACGATCTGTGGTCCTTCTGGTTCAGCCTTCCCAGGAGATGGGATTTCTTCAAAACGAATCGTTTCATGGCCGCGATAACGCTTCTCAAGCTTCGTCTTATGTTTAGAAATCTGTTTTGCCAGCTTGTCAATCGCCAGATCTATGGATGATTCCATGTCTCCCGATCTTTCTTCAGCTCTAAATGTAGCGCCGTTTTTAACCGGAATGGTGATTTCTACAATTTGGTCTGTCTTCTGGTGACTAAAGGTTGCATGTATCTCAATATCGCTGCGGAAGTACTTCTCGAACTTCGTGAGTTTTCTCTCCACCTGTTCAACGAGTGCATCTCTGACATGCATGTTTCGGCCAGTTACGATTACTTTCATATAGTCAGCTCCTTCCACATATAAAAAAATATTATTCTCAGGCACTTGCCTGGTTTGGTCGTCAAATTGTTTTATTTTATTTGAAAGCGACGCCTCCTTTGCTGACTTTGTATAACTTATAATACCCGACAAAAAAAACAATAAACATACCAAATCAAATTTTATTTGGTATGTTTAAATTAAACCCAGTTTGTAACCATTACATTATAACAACTTGTACAATTGGTTTATAATTCGTTCGTTTATCGTATCAAACGCGTTTTTTCTGCTTCATCTGTTGCTGGTAAGCCCCAGCAACCCGCATACCTTGTTTCTTCAAACTCATTTTTTTAATGAGTGTGTCTTGGTGTTCTTTTCTAAGTTGAGCAAGACCATCCTCAGAAGATTCTATCTGTGATTCTAAATCTTTTATTTTAACCACTGTTGATTTCAAATCAACAAGAGAGGGGTGTTCTTCTGTATCTATATCCGATAATTTTGATATGCCTTCTCGCTCAAGTACGTTTCCATAAAACTTCAGAAATTCAATATCCAGTGTTAACAGCTTTTCTTCTAAAACTGACTTAATTTGATCAAGGGCATCTACTTCTGTGATTGATTCAGACTCCGTGTAGTGTCTCTCGTCATCTATCAGCTGTGATTTTTCTTTCATAATATGTAATTTTTGAACTGATAAATGAATCAGTTTTTGGATAACTGCTTTCGTATCCATAGGACCGTCTCCTGTCGCAATTTACAATTCTAATCATATATCAGCAAAACACTCTGATATAACATCAAATTTGTATAATATATACCACTTATTTAGATCCTGTAACGGTTCGTAATTATTATTAATACTTCTGAAACAGAATTTTAATGTTCTGGCATTAATCTTATAGAATTGGAATCTCTATTGGTCCAAAGTATCATAGAATGTCTTTTGAATCGCTATACCACTCTTTATTTGATCCATAATGGTTGCATATATTTTCTGACATGTATTCTCTTGTTCATACGGATTCAGTGCATTTTCAGATTCAAAATCTGGAGCTGTCCTAAGTACGCCATTCAAAACATCTTCAATCGCTTTAGATTGGCAGTCAACATCAATAACACTCTTTCCACGAATCCTACCTTTTTGTCTACTACCAATATTAACTGTAGGAATATTAAACGAAGGAACCTCTAATACACCACTAGACGAATTTCCAACAACAAGAGTACAATGCTTTAGCAAGTTTAAATATCTTAAGTATCCCAAAGATGCATACACATTTGTATGGCTGGTATGATCCTGTACAAATCTTTCAATAATCGAATTAACAACATTTCCACTTGTATCAGCATTTGCCTTTGTAAAGAGAATATAAACACCTTTGATATTTTCCAAAGCGTTAAGCACCTCTTGAATCTGATCAGATGCAGATATTTCGCCAAGTGTTTCTGGGTGATATGTTACAAGTATAATTTTTTTATTCTGAGGAAGGTTCAAATCATAAAACAGTCTCTTTTTATCAATCACAGGAACATTCAAAGCGTTTTCAACACCTATTGCCCCATAATTCCATACCTTGTCAGGTTGTTCTCCCAGTTGAATCACACGGTTTTTATAAACCTCTGTTGAAGTGAAATGAAGGTGACTCATCTTTGTGATCGCATGCCTAAATGATTCATCCATTGCACCTTGTGTTATTTCTCCACCATGTAAATGTGCTATAGGAATTTTATGTATAGTTGCGGCAAACGCAGCTGAAAGTATTTCATACCTATCTCCTAGCAAAACCATGAGGTTGGGTCGAAGTTCACGTAGCGCATCTGAAATGCCTTCTAATGCTTTACTTGAAGACACACATATACCATGCTCAGAGTGATCTGAACTGAGTATAGGAATTCTTTTATTGATATGAAACCCATCATTTATTATTTCATTAATTGTATATCCTAAAGTTTCAGACAAATGCGAACCTGTAACGAGCAACTGCAGATCCACTTCATTATTTTTTTTAAACATACTTATCAGTGGTTTCAATAATCCATAATCCGCTCTAGAACTGGTTACAAAACAAATCTTTCTCATATCTCAATCATCTCATCTTTATAGAATGTTTTTTTTGAAACCCTACCTACGATTTCTGACCATCTCATAGGAGAGATCCCCGTTCCTGGTCTTTTTACTGCTAGATTCTCTTCAGTAAACATTTCTCCTGCTGCTATGCTACTATTAGCGACAATACTTTTTCTTGCAGCATTTAGATTCTTTGATTCAGATTTACTTGGAGATTTTATTCCATTGCCTATAGCAACTTCAATATTTCGTATGGCGTTTACCATTGATTTCAACTCATCTGGTTCCAAACTTGCCTTGTGATCTGGACCTGGAAGGTCTTTATCCAACGTGAAATGCTTTTCTATTACACAGGCTCCACGTGCTACTGCCGCTATAGGTGTCTCGATACCTAAGGAGTGATCTGAATAACCCACTCTTAATTTGAATGCGTCCCTTATGGTGTCCATGGCACTGAGGTTTATATCCTCATAGGGTGTTGGGTATTCAGTATTGCAGTGTAATAAGGTCAACTCCTCAGTTCCAAACGCATTAAGAACTTTAATGCCTGCTTCAATGTCACTCAATGTTGACATGCCCGTAGACATAATAACAGGCAATTTAGACTTACCAATTTCTCTTAACAATGGGTAGTTTACAATTTCGCCAGAAGGTACTTTAACTACGTCGATGCCCAACTCTATTAGCAAATGTAAACTTTCAATATCAAACGGTGATGATAAGAATTTTATGTTCTTTTTATCACAATATTCTATAAGTTCAACATGCAATTCTTTACTTAATTCAAGTTTTTTTATCATATCAAACTGGCTTTCCTTTGACTCAGTCAGCTCCTTTTGATAAGGTGCTTTTTCAGCATAACTGGTCAACAGATTCTCAGCTTTAAACGTTTGAAATTTCACGTAATCAACTCGAGCATTTGCTGCAACATCGATCAGTTTTTTAGCTTTATCTAATTCACCATTATGATTTACGCCTGCCTCTGCAATAATCAAAGTTTTTGACATAACTCATCTCCTTAACTTTGCCGGTACACCATACACAATAGATCCTTTGGTAATGTTTTTTGTAACAACTGAACCAGATCCAATCACACAATTTGAGCCAATACTAATATTATTAATAATAGATGCTCCTAAACCAATCATAGTATCATGGCCAATGCTTACATGACCGCCAGCAGCTGCACGTGGTGCCATATGTACATTCGATTCCAGTTGATTATCATGTTCTACTATTGCACCAGTATTCAAGATACAGTGTGCCCCAATCATGGCACCTGCATTAACTACTGCTTGCGGAAATATTACTGTACCCCTCTCAACAGATGCACTTGGACTCACAATAGCACTACTATGGATAACAGTGGCAAATACTACATTCTCCGATTCATAATATGCTATAAGTTTTCTCCTTAACTGCATATCCCCAACACCAACTACATAGCTGGCATTGGGGTATATTTTTTTCACTTCATTCAAGTTTTTATCTGTACCTAGATAGTCACAGTTAACACGATGGTCTTTCATGTCCATGTAACCAACTATGTTATACTTATTATTGCTAGCAACACAATCTTCAATTACTCTTGCATGACCACCAAATCCTATTATAATCAGTTGAGTCATATTTAGTTACCTGCTTTTCTTAATCTCAGATTTCATTCTATATTGTCTTTTGTTTATTTTGCCTTTTTCATTGCTTCTTTCCAAGTATCTCTGAACTCAATAGATAATTCTAATACTTCGTCAAGAATTTCATTACTTTTTTCTAAGTTGGCTTCCATCAACCTTCTTAAAATATACTCGTACAATTGATCAAACTCATTACTAATATCATAATCAAGGTTAAGCGTTGACTGTAGTTCAGTATAAATAGCTTGAGCTCTTAGCATTGCATTAGATGTTTTCTCAATCTGTTTATCTGAGTTAAAAATTTTAGCTTGTTTGATAAATTTGATTGCGCCTTCATAAAGCATTAAAGTCAGCTCTTCAGGTGATGATGACATAACTTTCTGTTCCAAATATTGATCACCAGCAGCTGTATTTCCATTGCCATTCTGATTAGACACAGGTGTAATTGTTCTTGCTCCAACAGGTCGCTTCACAGGAGCACCTTTAGGTCTCGCATAGTTATATGGGTTCAAGACAGCCATAATAGCCTCCTTCTTTGCTTCGTTTCCTATTTCAGTTTATCAACAAAAATCCCTTGATCTTTGTTTGCACTTTCGTAATACCCTCTTATTTTAGATTTTTGTCTTACAACTGCTTTTTCAGATAACACTTTTTTTAGTTCACCATCTAATTCACTTTTATACTTCTTCATTTCCGTTTCTAATAAGTGTTCAAATTCTTTAATTTTATCAGCAATCACTTTTTTTTCATTGGTACTCATCGAGCCAAACACAGTATCATTATTCTCTAATGTTTGTACAACTCTTTTTCTATTCTCTAAAATTTGCAAAAAAACATCATACTGTCTAATTGTTAAAGCCTGCAGCATCGCATCGCTTAAATCAAAATATTCTTTAATTATACTGTTCATTTACCTACCTCGATTATCCCAATTGAGACAATAGTGAGTTCCCTTGGGCTTGCATTTCAGACAATGCAGATTCCATGTTAGCGAACATTAAATAATAAGAATCCTCTTTATCATAAAAATTCGCGTATAAGTCCACGATACGTTGATCATAATCATCTAACATATCAGTCAACAGGTTCTCAAACTCAGTAACATCTCCGACTACACCTGCTTTAACTAACAGTGTTCCTTTGTAGCCATTTTCATCTCTAGTTGTTCTTATATTATCTTCAATAATATCAAATAATCTATTTGACAATCCATTTTCACTATAACGTTCTGATGAGTTTTCTCTGTCTAGGTATTCATAATCCGATTTATTGGTAAACAAATCTACAATTTCTTCATAATTATTGTTTAAAGCTTCTGTAAGATCTGCATCATCAATTACAAGTTTTCCTTTATCCTTATAATTCGTCGATGTTTGGATACCTAAATCAGCAAGTGTAATTCCAACACCTTCTACTGATTCATATAACGCTTGACGCATTTCTGTTAACATGTCACTTAAATTCTGATTGCCTCTCAATATTCCTGATTTTGCTTTTGTCTCCCATTGTTCGACTTCGTCATCTGAAAGAGCTTCTTTCTCAGCGCTTGTCAAAGGTTCAAAATCTCTATCTCTTTCTTCGATAAGTTTTGAGTTTATAGAACTAATCAAACCATTGTAAGTTGTAACAAACTCTTCTATTTTTTCTTTGATGCCTTCAATATTTTTATCAACTTCAATCTTAATAGGATCGACATCCGAATAGGTTTCTTTAAGTTCATACTGGATACCATCAATCGTAAAGTTATTATTAGATTTTACAATATCAACACCATCTAAATTTAATTTGGCGTTTTGACTGCTTATGTGGTGGGTTCCATCATCAACATCTGTAAATCCAAATTTACTCATGAAGGTTGCTGACATTGTTATGTCACTTGCTGTACCTGTACTGTCTGAACGTAGATAAAAACTATCTGTTGTCGAATTGTATGAAAGATCAACATTAATATCACCATTGTTTGATATCGTATTTGTTAAATCTCGCAGTGTACTTGTTTCATCTAAACCCAAGTCTGTCATACTTTCACCATTAATTGTCATCGAAGACAAATCTCCAGAAGTAACACTAAAAAGTTCTTCAATTGTTTTATCAAGGTATTCTTTATTGGTATCTCCAGAGTTAAATCCAAGCCATTCTAACTCATCTGTTTTCCCCGTTGCAGCAAGAGCAGTAATTTTACTACCTGATTTCTCAAAATAAATGGCATCTGGGGTCGCAGAGGCTTGCACCACACCATCATAATCACTACCATACTCTGCTACTATTTCGCTGTTAATCGCACTCACAAGTGAAGCTTGGTCTGTAATAGCAGCTGTACTCGGAATGTCTATACTTTTAGTTTCGCTGTCTATTGTAATGTAAAACTGCAGTGATGAAGGAAGAGATCCAAAATCTACCGCATCTCCTTCAAGCCTACTTAAATTTAAAGCATCAGTATTCCATTCGTCATAGGTCGCCAATTGATCAATACTTGCGATTTCATGACTATAACTTACTATCGACGATGTACCTTTTGCTGTCAGATAACTAACATCAGTCCCATCTACTTGAACAGATTCTGAAAATTGACTGAATGCAGTCGCAGACCTAAAGTTTGATTCAGGATTAAGGACATCAAAATAGCCATCCTTAAACGCACGAATGCTATTAATCACTTCTCTGTATTCTTCTTGTTCCCACTCCGTATATGTTTTATTTTTCTCAACATCGTCAATTTTCATTTGTTCAATTTTCATTAAATCTTTAATCATGGAATCTGTATCTATTCCACTCGTTATACCAGTAATTCTATTTACAGACATTTGTACTCCTCCTCACAGATGCTTTAAGCTTTTTCATCTATAAAGAGACCTGCTAACTCCCACATTTTTGCAATCATATCTTGTATTCGTTTCGGTGGAAATTCGCGAATCACTTCATCAGTCTTTGTATCTTTCATAACATACATAATGGCTTTTGTTGTCTCATGAACAGATCTTTCAATGTATCGGTTATACTGTGACAATGATTTATTTGCCTGTTCAACAGCCATGTCTAACATTTCATCATTGATAATATTTTGATCTTCTTCTGATTGGTCAAGATTTGTCTGTTGAATATCAGTGCTTTCTGATACAACAATATCTGTCTGTACACTCATATCATTTGATGACTCTCCAGATGTACTTGTTGTTGGTCGTACAGTACCAACCGATCCCACATTTGATATTTTCATAAGCTCGCCTCCATACATATTCTATATAATTAATATCGACTGTATTCGGTGATAACTTTACTATTTTGATAATTTTTTTACGTTTTTGATCATCATTTTATTCTCAGCAATCAAACCAGACAGTTTTTTGTTAATATCCTCAAGGTATTTAGTTATCTCATCACTAGACATACTATATTCCTCAACGTGCAATGCTTCTGCAACATCTTGTTTTTCAATGTTTTCTTCAACTTCAAGATCTAATTCTAGCGATTCGATTTCATCCTCATTCTCCGTAGTAACTTCCAGTATTTCTATTTCCTCGCTACTATTCTCTATGTCTAATCCAATTTGATATCCATATTTTTTTAAATAATCAATTGTTTCGTTTTCAATTTTCTGTACATCCTCAGAATAGTTGTGTTTCCATCTATAAACTGCATTTGTGTCATATAAACTATTGACATCACCATATGAAGAGTTGTTTCCCCAATCATTATCAAAATCTTTTAACGTTCTTATATCATATGTAATTTCGGCACCAATAAATTCAGATAATTGATCTAACACTTCAGATGATTGATAGATTAAATCCTCATACTTAACACACATAAGATTATTATTCATAGCGTTTTTTTCAATTAGTGTGTCGATAATACCCACTCGTTTCATCCAACCATTTAAATAGTGTTCTAAAGGTTGATTAAATTTCTTAACTGAAGAAATTACAACATCTCTCGGATCTCTAATGATATAGATTACTTTTATGTCAGTCTGAGTAATTATGTTCTCAACATTTATTTCACACTCTGTCACTTTATGACCTACGACTTTATCATTTTTTTTAGCAATTGAGTTCATCAATATGTAATACAACTCTTCTAATGTATCAAAATCACTAAGTTTAAGATTTAAGTTATAATTAACAATGTTGCCTAACATCCTAAATCCATATTGAATTTTATCCATTATGTACATTTTTTCTTTTTCTTCTAGTTTAGCTTTATAATCCAACTTAACCAAATTAGTTGGTTGTCCAAGCATCTTACCAGCAAGGGCATGAAAGGAATCTCTAAATATTGTAATGTTCTCTTGTCCATTTAGAAAGTTAGCTAAAAAAGAAGTTCCACTTCTCATATTACCAGTTATTAGTATTTTACTCATATCCTACTCCTCGCTTATCATCATTGAATTGATCTCTGTCTCAATAGAATAGTCATTATTAAATACACGACCCACAAATTCTTCTATTTCCATAAATTTGTATTGTCGACTCGGTTTTTCTACTCTTTTATATTCAATACAGTTTATATCAAACAATTGACCTTTTTTAACATTTCGACTTAAAACTGGAACTTTCCTAAAATTCAAATATGCTCTTTCACCATTATTAAGTTTGAAATTTGAACTACCAAGACTGTTATATATGTTGTCTAACTGACTTTTTATTTGGATAAACCTCTCATTGCCTACAGCCGTTATATAATCTGTTTTTTTCTCACCTTCTTGTAATACATAATGAACTTCCTGAATATTTGCACCCAGTGTAAATGCAGTACCAATTAGCTGCTCTTTTAAGTCATTAGTATGTTCGGTGTGATCTGCATAACCCACAGAACACTCGAATAGACTTTTATATATTGGCATTTTGCATAAGTTCACATCTTCAATCTTTGTCGGAAAATTCTGAAAACCATACATTAACAGTAAATGTTTTACATTTTTTGATTTAATAAAATCAACAATTTGCTGTAGTTCCTCAATTTCAAATCCACTGATTCCTAATATCATTACTTTATCAAACTTATTTGCAAAGGCAACTGCTTGCTCAACTAGTTTATAATCATTAATACATGCTGCATGAATTTCAATTGCATCAATAAGTTCATGATTATCAACACAAAACTCAACAGAAAGTCTGTCGTCAGTCAAAACCACAACGTCGAGGTCCTTCTTCTTAGCCGCCCTTAAAATTTCCAACCATTGTGTCTCAGTTAGAATCCATTTTTTTAAATGACCAACTAAGTCAAATGAACTAACTGCATACTCATCTGCATCAAACATAAGATGATATTTTATTGCATCCGCACTTGTTGTCAATTTATCAGTTTGCTCAATTAGATACTGACTATCACCTTCAAAAGTATATGCTGTTTCTGCAATCACATATGGTTTTGAATTATATAAACTGGATTTCATTATTTCCTCCCATATACTCTATTTTTAATCTTATGGAATCTATTATATTCTTTGCTATAAAGTGCCTTAATATTATCCTTTACTGTAGAATCAAGCTGTGATTGTTGAACATCCTTATTCATTTGTGCTATTTCAGGGTTCTGATCCAAATACTCAACAACAACATTCAAATCAATAATATTATCGGTTGTAATTTTTAGATCTTGATAGATTTTACTAATTAAAACATAATCATCTTCAGTATCCATTGTTAGTCTATACTCTCTATCCAAAAACTTAGGAATTGCTACATCAACAATCTCATAATAATCCTCATGGATTAAAGGCCCCCAAATTTCAGTATCCAGCACATCTTTAAACTCACATACAATATCTAATGCTTCTCTCTTTATTGCATAAATACCAGTCCCTAACATGGCATCCTTATATCTAAAAAACTCACCGGATGGATTTTCTTTAATTGCTTTCACCATCAAGTCAATTAGATAGATTGAGAAAAGTGTGTTGTCTGGTGTAATATTGATAACATAATCAAAAGCAAAGTATTCGGCGGTATCTCTAATCCTTTTTAAAACATCATCAGGAGATCCCATAAAATAACGAATCCCTTTCTTCGAACAAATCTTTGAAATCTCAGAATCAGAGTTCAATCCTGTTGTTGCTACTACAACTTCATCTATAGACATCGATTCTGAAGCTCTATCAATAGACCACTCTAGTGCTGATTGATCACCTAATTTTAGTAGTATTTTTTTCGGAAGCCTCGTTGATTTGAGCCTTGCCGGAATAACAAATCCAATTTTCATGTACAGCCTCCATTAATCACTCCTAATACAAGTTAAACGCTAATACTCATCACTTCTTCTTGCAAATATATCATTCATTTTGGATAGCTCTTCAAGTTGCCCCATATCGAGCCAACTTTTTTCACTAACAGGGTAAACACCTATTTTTCGTCCTTCTTTCTTATACTTCTCAATTATGTCAGGAAAATCTATACGCTCATTCTCAACTAGGTTTTCAACAACCAACTTGTCCACAATATACATTCCAGTATTTGTAAGCATTGAAAATTCTGGTTTTTCTTTTATATCTCTGACACTGCCATCATCTGCAATTTCAACTACACCATAAGGGATTTTTATATTTTTAAGTGAACATACCATAGTTATAAAATTCTCTTCCCTTTGATGATGTTCATATATGTTTTCATAATCACTTTCGATCAAAATGTCACAATTTGTTAAAATAAAATCTTTCGATAGTTTGTTTTTTAGTAAACTTAATCCACCACCTGTACCAAGTGGTATATCCTCATCAACAAATTCTATAGAGTAGTCCTTAGGTATATCATTTAAATACGCCTTAATCATATTCTTTTTATGATTAACAATCACATAAAACTCATGGTTGCCTTGTTGAGAAAATCTATTTAATATATGCTCAATTATCGGAATATCTCCTATAGGTATTAATGGTTTAGGCAAAATTTTTGTATAGGGGTATAGGCGTGTACCTAGCCCACCAGCCATTATAACAATAGGTACTTCCATCTTTTTATATGCATTAATCTCCTCATTATTCCAAAAAATGATTTTTACAACTTCATCCTTATTGTTAAGTAAAGGAACTGCCTCGATCCTGTTGTCTGTCATATATTTCTGTGGGTCCTCATTATTATCAATGTACAACGCTTTTGGAGAGTAATTGGCTATATTGTCAACAGTTGCATTTAGATCGCCTCTTTTAAGTATCCATCTTCGGATATCTCCATCAGATACTGTAGCAACAAGCTTATTGTCTTCAGTAACAAATAGTATTTTTCTTGCAATATCATCGATCTGCTTCATTGCATCAATTACTGTTTTCTTTCCATTAATCAAAAAATCTACAACTGCCATTTTGCACCTCACTCCTCAATCTGAACTATACATTGAACTACATATTCAACATCACTTTGACTCAAATTAGTACTACAAGGAATGTTTAACACATGGTTAATAAATTCATGAGCAGTCTTAATTTCATAACTTATTGATCCCTTGTAAGGGATTTGCTCATGTATCAATCCCCATATAGGTCTTGTTTGAATCTTGTTTTTTGAAAGATACTCTAACATTTCGTCCCTTGTTAACGCGAAGTCCTCTTCGCAGAACATACCATAAAACCAATAATTTGGTCTTGTACCTTCTCTAAATTTAATTAAATGAATGCCTGCAATTCCGTCAAACTTTTGCTCATATATTTTATAATTCTTTTCTTTCGTCATTATAAATGCTTCTAGTTGCTCGAGCTGTGCAAGTCCCATTGCTGCCTGAATATTTGTCATTCTGTAATTGTAACCAATCTCGTCATGCTCATAGTATAATTTATCACTCTTGGCTTGCGTGGTTAAATGTTTTGCTCTAATCAATAATTCTTCTTGATTAGATACAATCATTCCACCACCGCCAGTTGTCATAATTTTGTTTCCATTGAAAGAGTATACACCTACATCTCCAATTGTTCCGGCATGTTTTCCATCATAGGGGCCAGATGTGTAATACGTTCCCAGTGCTTCTGTAGCATCTTCTATTACTTTTAATGAGTATTTATCTGCAATTCTCATAATTGAAACCATATCTGCTAGATTTCCAAAAACATGAACTACAATTATCGCTTTAACTGTTCTTCGTGTTTCTTTATGAATCAAAACATCCCCGTCGTAAACACACTCATTTTCACAAAACTGCTCTAACTTTATGGGGTCCAACGTCAATGAATTGTCACAATCCATAAAAATAGGATCTGCTCCAATATATTTAATAGGATTGACCGCTGCAATAAATGTCAACGTTGGAACAAGAACTAGATCTTTAGGCGTTATATCATTGATAAGCAAGGCAGTATGAATACCCGCCGTACCACTTTGACAACATACCGCCCCCACTGATTTCACGTAACTAGTAATCTTATCTTCGAACCGATCAACATATGCACCACCTGTTGATACCCATTCTGAATCAATTGCATTTTTTACATATTCCCATTCGTTACCTTTCAAATTTGGAACTGATAACGGAATAACTCGATCAACCATAATAGCTCTCCTTACCTAAATACTAATAATAAATGTTTCTTATCTTGATTACCCAAATATTGAAATTATATACTACCTATTCCTATTATATCATGCTTCCGAACACCAATTGATGGGTTTACATTCTAAGCAAAACCCCAAAATGATTTAGCTAAATTTGTAAAAACCGCCCAAAGAAAAATAAACATTTAACTTTCGACGGCATATAATACACACTACTTTTGTATTGAATTTGGACGATCTTGATCTGAATCTGCCTTACATAGATGGAATTCTCCTGACATCGTTGTAGCAGAAGTTATTTCTATATTTGCACGAACAAATGGTTCAAAATAATTTGGTATAATATTCGAGTCATCTTCATCTCTAAGCTTGAATCCACTATATTTTTCAAACTTAGGGTCACCATAGAAATAAAAATCCATATATTCAGAATTACTCTCAACTAGATAATCATATAGTGCTTTTTTCACCCTACCAATGCTTCTCAAATTACCAATATAGTCTACAATTCTAATTGCCTTACTATCATTAGCAGTAGTAACACGAGTTACAAGTATTAATTCTAACTCGTCCTTTACAATAACCTTCAAACATTTATATTCATAGAATGGATAGTTTACATATCTATGATTGAAATACCAATAATCCTTATAGTAACCCTTTTGCTCAAGGTTATTATAAGATCCTTCACTTATTTCATTGCTAACTTCCAAACGCGCATCATCATCTGCAAAATCAAACTTTATGGCATGTGATACCTCTGCAATTTTATATTCCTCAACCTGATCATTCAATATATAAAATTGCTTTAGTTTAACAACTGAAGGGTATCTCAAAAACCTAAAAATAGGAACTATTTTAGGATTAATTCCATTAGCAACTAAGTATCCAAACTTAGATTTCTGAGCAAACTCTAATAATTGTGCTCCGATTATTTTGCTTGCAACCTGCTCATCTTTTCTTATAATTGCAAATCCAATATCAGGTTCATCAGATAAGCTATAGGGGATGAATCCTAATACCGCTGTAATTCTTTTATTTTCAAGTTCTGAAATTATATAGTTAACTTTATCACCCATAACATGTTGATATTCAAACATCGATTTGGAAGTTGCAAGTATGTGGTTCTCATTCCAATGCACCTTCAAAAAATCCATAATATTGTCAATATCATCAAAACGAGCAAATCTAATATGTTCTTTCATTCAATCACACTTTTCTTAATACAAAACAAACGTTAAGTTCTGTACTATCGTCCCATTTATCCTTAGGTATATCTTCAGCAGCCACTTCATACACTTCTTCAACTTCAAAACCACATTTCTCAATAATATCAATTACATCTTGAGAATTTTTAAATAAATATATATGATCAGGAGCAGGTGAATTTGTTGCTGTCGAGATATAACACCGACCTTCGGGAGTTAACAGTCTATGGAATTTTTCTAGAAAAGCTTTCGGATCTTCAACATGTTCCAATACTTCTCCACTCGAAATAAAATCATATTTGTTAGATTCGTCTAAATCAAATACATCCATATAATCAATTTCATAATCAGATTCATGTTCATGTTTTGATGTAATATATTTAGAAATTTTAACAGAAGTCTCAGATAAGTCTACACCATGATAATGTGTAAAATTGCCACTAATCATTGCTTCATTGAAGTATAAACCATGACCTGTACCGACTTCCAAGTATTTTTCACCACTCTGCTTTGATATCATATTTTTGAAGAAGTGATATACTTTCAAATGATTGTCAATGAACAGATTGGTATATACAATCCAAATCATATAATCCTTCATCAGTTGGTCATCTGAGTATACTTGTTTTATCGCTTGATCAAGAGAATCCAGTCTGTACTTCCCATATTTCGTGAAGTAGAACTTTTCTTTTATTAGCATTTTTACTGTATTATTATAGGATTTAATAATATCGTCTGAATCCCACCCAAATGTCTTGAAATAATCTTCATAAAGTGCCATATACTTATTGGCATGTTCTCGTTCTGATTCTGTCAATCGATCAAGATTTTTTTTAATATGCTTAAACTGCATTTTGTTCACATCTGAGAATTTAGATTGAAATAGAGTTAATTTATCCATTATGCCTCCAATTTATCCTTAATACTTAGAACAAAGTCCGTTACTGATTCAATATTAGCAACCACATCAATATCGAATTCGATATTGAAAACTACCTCTGCTTGTAATACCAATTGCATATGTGCTAGACTGTCCCAACCATCGATATCTTCTGCAGTCATATCCATTCCAAGTATCATTTCTTTTTCTAGCACCTTACTAAACACATCATTCATTTTTTCAATTATCAAGTTATCAGTCACAATAATTCCCCTTTACTAAAACTTTTTCAATAACATATTAAACACAAACGACAAAATTACACCTTATTATCAATTTGCTCATCTCTGGAAATCTCGCAAGGTAATTCATTGTAATTCATTACTTCTATTTTATAATGATTATTTTCTAACATTTCATAACCCAGTGCATTATACAAGTTCTTAACCATTGAATTTTTTCTTGTAGGTATGTATTCTGAAAGAACAGTTCTTATGTTGTTCTCGCTACATTTTTCGATGATATTATTTGAAATAAACTGCTCCATACCTCTCTTAAGTACACGACAGGACATAATAAATGTATCAATGAAAGCTGTATCCGATTTGTATTCTAGAATAACAACTCCAACTAATCCGTAATCACCAAAATCATCTTTCATTTTATATGCTAACAATTCATACTTCTTCGAGTCATAAAACTTTTTGATATCCTGTTCTGTATAACGAAAAGTTCTCAAATTAAATTGATTAGATCTCATAGTTAATTGAGAGATTCGTGGCAGATCATACTCGTTTACTTTTTCAACACTGCAAATCATATGTAGACTTCTCAAGTAATCATCAATGTTTAAATAGGTTTTCTTTTTTTGTACTCGCAATGCTTCCTCTTTATATAAAGTTGTTCTTTTAGCATCTTCACTAGATACACTTAAAGTTTCAAACAAGTTTTCTGATATTAAGAACTCTAAATATTTCGAAGGATCTTTCGGCAACTCAGGAACCTTTACATCAGGATAAAACTCCCTAACTATATTTCTCTCGAATGGATTGTCATCAATAAACACAATACTATCGTAACCAATATTAAGTATCTCTTTGATTTCACGAACGTTGCTTGCTTTATCTTGCCAATTCGCACAAAATACGGAAATATCCTCTAATTTCAAAATCATATCTGGATGTTTTTCAAATGGTTCTTTTGCTAACTCAATGTCATTTTTTGAGCAAATGCATAAGATAATTCCTCTTTTTTTCAGTTCTAACATATACTTTTGAATATCTGTATATACTTTTCCAACACCTAATGATCCTAATTGAATTCTGTTGATACCTTCATCTGCTACAACACCACCCCACAAAGTATTATCTAAGTCGAGTATCACGGCTTTAGTTGTACTTCCTAAATTTACTGAGATGATATTCACAATTTCTTTAGCTACTCTTTCACTGTAATCAGAGCTTATAGCGATATCACCTAAATAATACTGTTTAGTATTAAAAAAGGAACTTCTTCCGATTTGACTTTGTAACTGATCAATATCTACAATATCGATGTTTTTCTCAAAAGCCTTTTCTGCCAATAATAGATTTAACTTCCGAATTTGATACTCAAATGATAAATCAAACTTAAAAGACGTGTTCCCATAGATCTTCTGTGGTATCATGACAAAATTGAACTGAACAACTCTTAAATGGCTCAATTTTTCCCAGTAAGTACTAAGTTCATCAGATATAGTTTCTGCAAAATTAGTTCTATTATTTACATCTAATTCGTAAAAGTTTTTTAGAAGTTTTTCACTGCTCATGTAGATTACTACATAGTCTGAATCAAACGCATGCAGTTCAGAGTCAATATTTTTTACTTGAATATCTATTTGATCATATTCAGCTTCAAACAACTCAAACTCTTGATTCTTATCCTTAAAAAGCTTTCTAATAGACTTGCTCAAATATCCTGTTGATACATCTCCAAGTAACGCAACTTTTAACATAGCTTATATGTATGAGCATTATTATGCAAAATCATACTCTCCTTTCACATTAATTTGATGGGACCTTTGTTTCTTCACTTGAGTCAATAACACTTAGTAAATCTGCACAATCCATTCTAGGGAAAAAAAGCGTAGAATTGTAAGGTGTATTCATGTTTGAACAAAAACCGACACGTACACTTAGTTTCTCCATTATCTCAGGCGTTTCATCATTGAAACTTCCACTGGGATAGGTTACCACTTCAGGTTTTGAACCAATAATACTTTCAAGTTCATTTTGATTTATTAAATATTCATTATATTGTTCTTCTTTAGAGTAATCCGAGATGTTTGTAGGATGCGAATGGCTGTGAAGCGTTATTACATGTCCATTCTTGGCTAACGTCTTAACCGACTCCTTTGATATACTAAACTCCTTCAAACATTCATCTATGTCAAATTTCATTAAATCCATTAATCCAAAGTAAATGTTCCTATATTGATCATTTGTCAAAACTTTATCCCTGAGATACCTGTACAATCTGTCATTTTCTGAGTAGAACTTGTATCCAGCAAGATATGCTTTTTCTCTAAAGCTATTTAGCTCATAACCAAAACTAATTTCGTCTATTTTTTCTACTGCCTCGAAAAACACCTTGTAAAACTCATCAATATTACTGTAACACTTTGATCTGAAGCATCTAAAAACTTCAATATACTCAATTTTATCTGTGAATACTGATGTATAAATTCCCCACATTGCATTTATTGAATAACGGTCCAAAATAGGACGTCCAATATCATATTGACACTTTAATGAATCATCAAAAGATATACAAACATCTGTACTGTCCAATTGGTCGCTTAAAGCTTTTTCTACCCATTCTGATGCACTTATTAGATTATATTGATTCTTCAAATAATCTAATATCCTAACAAAATCGTTCGCATCTAAAGACCCTTGAATTGTATTAGAACTTGAAGTATGTAAATGGTGAAACATTACACAGAATGCTCTCTTGCTCATCGTTTCCTCCATATTTTTCTGACATGCAACTTTTACTAGGATTGCGTCTTATTACTTATGTAAACCTCTTTATAAATTATACAAATCAGCCTTGTATTTCTCTAGATTATTCTTAAAAAATTCAATTGTTTCTGCAAGCCCTTGAGATAAGGAATACTGTGGTGACCACTCTGTCATTTGCATGATTTTTTTATTTGACCCCAACAATCGGTTAACTTCACTTTTTTCAGGACGTAATCTAATTTCATCACATATTATCTGTGCTTTGGGGTTAATTTGTCTAATTAATTCTTCTGCAAGTTGTCCAATAGAAATCTCGTTTTCTGTAGCAATGTTAAGTTCTTCGCCAATTGTGCCTACCGATTTAGCTATTTCAACAAAACCATTTACTGTATCTTTAACATAATTAAAATCCCTCGTTGGTGTCAAAGAACCTAATTTTATTTCATCATATCCTGCTAGGAGCTGTGTTATTATTGTTGGTATCACAGCACGTGCGGACTGGCGTGGTCCATATGTATTAAATGGTCGTACAATAGTAACTGGCATATCAAAGCTTCTATAAAATGATTCTGCAAGTCGATCTGCTCCAATTTTTGTCGCAGAATATGGAGATTGTCCTTGGTATGGATGTTTTTCATCTATAGGCACGTACTGAGCGGTGCCATAAACTTCTGATGTTGAAGTTACTAAAATTCTTGATAAATCAAAATCTCTAGCAGCCTGAAGTACATTAAGTGTTCCTTTAATATTTGTGTCAACATACATGTCTGGCGAATGGTAACTATATGGAATGGCGATTAGAGCAGCTAAATGATATACTTCATCCATATCTTTCATCGCTTCTCGAACACCATTAGGATCTCTTATATCACCTGTAAAAACTTCAATTTCATTCAATATATGTTTAGGTAAAGAGTCCAACCATCCCCATGAATTAAATGAATTATAGTAAGAAAAAGCTTTCACATGATGACCTTCACTTATTAATTTCTCTGTTAAATGACTTCCAATAAACCCGTCAGCTCCTGTTACTAAAACATTCATAAATTCACTTCCTCTTCAAGCCCATTTTTCAAACTTATCAACTCTTTATACATCGCTTTATCATAAGCTCTATAATAAGTGTATATCGTATTGTATTTTTTAAATAGAAGTACATACTTTTCTCTGTTTTCCTCTTTATTATTAATCTGGAAAAGTTCTGCTTTAAATATAGAAACATACGTTCTTAACATGACTGCCAAGAAATCTTTAATATACTCATTTTTGTCCAGTTTAATTAAGTCTGAAAACAATTTATTAGAATAATTCATCAAATTAGGTATTTTTCCTGAATTCAATTCATTAGCAAGTGAACGTAGTACATCTTCATTGCTTTTGACTTCTTCTAAGAATTGTTCTCTTCGTTTTAATAGTTTTATTACATTCTTTAATACATCTTTTTCCAATACAGAGTGTTCTCCATCAAAATTTGCAAAATCAATGTTTTTTTCAAATTTTGATAACTGCGGTAAAAGGTCTTCCATTGGCATGAATGGCGCACCATCAATTTTGGCACCTTGTTTTGTTGTATTTATATATGTTACGCCTTTATTCACATTTATAAACAGTTCCAAATTTTCTTTCATTCTTAACAAGCGGTCCAAACTTTCTATATGTTCTCCATGAACACTTTCAGTAGTACAATTACTTTTCAAAGTACCATCTACAAAATGCTTATGTATTATACCAGGATCGTAAACTTTACCATTAAGAAGAGCCAAATTTTGACCAACAAATACAACATTTCTAAATCCCATTTTCAGAATAACTTGTAATGCAACAACCGCAACTGAAACACTGTCGCGAATGATAAGTTTCGGATCATTTTTTCCAGTGAAATGTTTGTATAGTGAGTCTTGACTCAAAATAAAATGATAGCTCTTACTTAGATCAAGCCCTTCAAGCGACTCATTACCTATTGTACTTGAAAATATTAGTGGTATCTCTGGTTTCATACTCTTATACAAATCCAATACATTTATATTCTTTTCACTTGGATCATAAGAAAAAATTGCATCTGAGTGAACACCGGCATTTAACAATGCCTTATTTGCAGATCCCATTGCAAAAATATATGCATGATTTTGTACTAAATCCGATTTCAATGTTTCTAACTCAAAATTAAGAGATGGCCCTGCTGAAACTATAAACGCAACTGAATTATTGAAACTTTTTTTTGGTACATCTAGAACATTATAAGTTTTAGATACATGTTTAAAGTTCTTTATGGAATTGATAACCCATCTTTTCTCAAATGCCAAGTTGGTATGAATGAGTTTCTTTTTCGTCTCAATCGTTTTCATAAATGCACCATAAAAGGCTTTTACTTCTGACTCAAAAAATCTTTTATATTGAGGAAAGAAATAAAAATCAATATCAAAGTTTGAAGTTTTAACTAAGTTTTGCTGAACAGAACTTAGGTCAAATTTAGATTGCATGAATGTAAATGATGAGAATCGGTTAAACTGAACACCTCTCAAATCACATTCATTCATCATCAAAGTGAATAATTCAATAAATTCTATAATATGAATTTTTTTACTTGTAATCTGAGAAAGTGATTTCAGTAGCCCCGCATTACCCACTCCAATAATCAACACTTCACTTGCGTTCATATTTTCAATATGATTAACAATCAGATCATTCTGATATGCCTCATATGCACTGTTTAACTTGTACTTTGGATCGCTTTTAAAGTAAAAGTTTCCCTCTTCATCTTTATCAATGAGGCCATTTTCTTGAGTTACATTAAATTTTCTATAGAAATTATAAAATGGTGGTGTCGTCTTCTTCAGGTGTTCATAATTTTCATATAACATCTTAGTTCACCTCAACATAATCTCTTAGTTTAGTCGAAACATCACCTATCAAATAGTCTGCAATCGCAAGAATATCATTTTCACTTTTCATTTTCTCAATAATTTCCATGTCTTTTATCACAGAAACTAGTACCATTTGTTCTTCTTGCGACTGACACTGTGCTAAAGTTGATGATATTTCATTAACAAGTTCTACAAAATAGCTCCATGCCTTAGAATCTTCTCCTACAAGAAAATGTTCAGATGCTGCCATTATCAAATCATATATTTTTTTCATATTTATATGCAAATAAACTTTGCGCTCCTTTGTTTTATTCTGTAAATAAATTGTAGCACATCCATATAAAAAAAGGGATGCCTTTCGGCACCCCCATATTTTACGAAACAACTATCTTAGTAACTGTAGCACGCCTTGAGGAGCCTGATTAGCTTGAGCTAGCATAGATTGAGCTGCCTGAGAAAGAATGTTATTCTTTGTGAATTCCATCATTTCTTTAGCCATGTCTACGTCACGAATTCTAGATTCAGAAGCTTGTAAGTTCTCAGCAGACGTATCAAGGTTCTTGATTGTATGTTCTAGTCTGTTTTGAACTGCACCAAGTTTAGCTCTTTCATCCGAAATTGTAGTTAATGCAGTGTTGATAACTTCAACCGCTGCAGTAGCTTTATCGTGATCACCAATATCTAGTGAGAATTGTGCAACCGATCCATCAGCTTCTACAGATGCTGTATTCTTGTATGAAGCAGTATAGTTAGTACCATCAACAGTTACAGTTGTTGTAGCACCAGATGCTGTAGCGGAAACACCAATTGCATCTGATCCCATATCATCGATACCAATAGCTATATTTTGACCTGTGTTAGCACCAATTTGCATCTTAACCGACTGGTCACCAGTACCATCAACGATTTCAAATGTTGAGTTACTACCAGAAGCGATTGTTGCTTCTGTTTGAACAGCAATACCTGCAGAACCTAGAGTAACCTCATCACCTGCGTCGAATGTTTGTGAATCAACAACAACAGTTTCGTATGAACCGTTTGAGTCAGAATCTAACTTTAAGCTCATTTTTAGGTTGTCTTCAGAGTCTTTAACTGCAAAGTATACGCTACCTGAAGCACCAACTGAAGCTGCGTTATAATTTACAGCTACATTAGTTGAAGCAAATTCTACTGCACCACCTGCAGCACCACCAGATACAACAACTGAACCATAATCTGTTGTGCCATCAGCTGATTGAAGTGTTGCAGTTGTTTCTGAAGAAACAGCAACATTTATATCTATTTCATACGTACCATCAGCAGCACCAGCTAGAGCAACTGCGTCAAGGTCAAGCTGTACACCTGAGCCTAGAACAATATTATTTACTGATGTTGCAATATCATCTTCAGTAAATTGAACTGTACCAGAACCAATACCAGGTGCGGCTGCACCATCAGCCACAAGTGTTACTTCATATGTGTCAGTGTAAGTTACACTAGTATTATACGTATTACCTCTTACAAATTCACCGCCGTTATCACGTACGTCAATCTCAATACCGCCACCATCTGTGAATGCAAATGATTGAGTTGCATTTACTGCACCATCAGCTAGATTTACAGCAGTACCAGAGTCACCTGTTGCAACTTGTGTTACCTTCACTTGGTTATACACATCTAAATCGATGTAATCAGCATCAACTGCATTAGCACCTGACATAGCTCCAGAATCCGCATATGAGTTAATTAAGCTATCTAGATCAATATCAATTGAAACATCGCCAAGATCAAGAGTAGTTGCTCCACCTGTATCAGTTACAGTGAAATTGATTGTCTCAACAGTTCCACCAGTACCAGACAATACAGCTTGCCATTCCGTAATATTAGCACCACCAGATACTGCAGTTACTTCATTGAACTGGATACTCAAGCCAGTTGCATCTGAGTAAGCTGAATCATCTGTTATTCTAATCGCTGTTACAACACCAGCAGCTACTAAAGTACCACCACTATCAGAACCTGAAACATATGCTGAAGTTGTTACTGAATAAACGCCTTCTGTTGCGCCACTGTTAGTCACACCACTTAAACCACCAGTGTTGATACCAACAACAGTCTCTTCTTCTGATTTAACAATCACGATATCAAAGTCACCAGAGTTCAGTGCTGAAGTCGCATCAATCGTTACATCATTTGCACCACCAGCCATAAGACCAGCAGCTGCACCCGAGCCAACAGCAGTTGCAATACTACGTGCCGCAGCGGTAGTTTCAAATACAACTTCGTATGATCCTTCATCAAGTGTTACATCGCCAGCTACCAACTCTGAAACTACACCAGAACCAGCTGACATAAGTTGTGATTGGTTATCAGCAACTCTTTGTTCAATATCATTAACTACTGAAATTTCGTATTCACCATTTGTAACAGTATCAGAAATTGTAATATCACCAGAGCTTGCAATACCAGATAGTGAGAATCCACCACCTGAGAATGCCTTAGCATCTGCAGTTGATGATAAACTACCATCAAGAAGCTTTTTCTTATTGAACTCAGTTGTTTCAGAAATTCTGTTAATTTCTGAAGTCAGTTGATCAATTTCGTTCTGGATAGCATCACGGTCTTCAGATTCGTTTGTATCATTCGAAGACTGAACTGCCAGCTCACGCATACGTTGTAGAATCGCTTGAGATTCGTTAAGTGCACCCTCAGCAGTTTGAACTAGTGAGATTGCATCTTGCGAGTTTCTCGATGCTTGGTTTAGACCACGGATCTGACCTCTCATTTTTTCGGAGATTGCTAGACCAGCAGCGTCATCGCCAGCACGGTTGATTCTGTAACCAGAAGAAAGTTTTTCAATTGACTTTGAGCCATTTTGGGAGTTGATTCCCAATTGACGGTGGGTATTCATTGCCATCAAGTTATTATTAATTCTCATGATTTATTCCTCCTTGGAATGTTGTACTCGGCATCCTTGCCTAAGTTTAATTTGACCGTGGTGTTGAGGTCGGCCGCCCTAACACCCGCTCTATTATCTATATCGGATGAAACGATAAATACTTTAGTATTTTTTTATAATTTCATCGAATATACTTCCTTGAAAAGCGCATTATTCTTTTTTATCCTGCTTCATATAGTTTTCCAACATTTTTAATGCCTTGTTTGAGTTACGTGCAGTCTCATTTTCTTCCTGAATTTTTTCATAAATCTCTTTTCTATGAATTTCCATAGTTTTAGGCGCTTCTATACCAACTCTTACCCGCCCATCAGAAGACTCAATTATTTTTATTTCGATATTTCCATTAATAATAATACTCTCGTTAGTTTTTCGTGTGAGTATAAGCATTTTACTGTGCCTCTTTTGTAAAAATTCTATGTTTTAGGTCAAACTCTTCTTCTAATATGACCTGTTGTGCAATTTTTGATTTATTATTAAATACAATAGGAGATTTCAGATTAATTGTTGTTTCTTTAGGATCATCAGGAATAACCACCATACTCATAACCGTTAAATCGTCTATTTCATCAATTTTAAGAGATTTAATAACATCATCAGGAACATCAAAGTCATATTCTGATACAAAGAGGAATGGGTTTGTTAAGATAAACGCAACATGCTCTTCCTCAATACATTGCAGCCAACTAAAAGGAAATTGAGGGTCAATATTTTCTACCAATACGAACTTGGAATATGACTCAAAACCTAATATTCCTTTTTGAAATTCTATAACTTCGTTTTCCTGGTATTCAATTTCACCAATAAACTCATTCTTCACAATCATCATTGCCTCCTTATAGTCTCATGTCAAACTCCGACCCTACCACGTTCATTTTGAGACTATTGTACTGACTCACATTCACGTTTACTTTTCCAGGGGTCACATTAATCGTAGGTTTATTAACTTCTACTTCCACCTCTACAGATCCTTCTTCAACTTGAATATCAAGTTGGCCTTCTATAACGTGTATCTCTGGTCCTGATTTTGGCATTGTACCTAAATTATAGTCTTTTTTAAACTGTTCCACAGCATTTTGTCTTGCTATGTCTGGTATCGGATCAGGTTTATGAATTTCCCTTAACTGATCCCCCTGCCGACTTGCTCTTGCCATGCCTTGGAGCAATAGTTCTCTAGCAACATTTGCATTATCAAAGGTCATTTCTAATGCACTTTTTAGACCTGATTCTGAAAATGCTTGCTTTTGAGATATTTCTACCTTAGGTAACGTTGACTCAACCTTAACTTTCGGATGTTTAATTTGCATGTTAACAGATGCTGGCTTTTGACTCATTTCAACCACAGCATTTTGAGTACTTACATCAATTTTCATTGGGGTACTCTGCATCTGAATACGCATAGGATCAACATCCTAATCTGGTTATCTAAGGAAATCCATCAAGGAAGGCTGGATAATTCTCGCTCCTGAGGATAAAGACGCCTGATAAACATTTTCAGCATTTTTTAACTTCATAATTATTTCTGCCATATCCACATCTTCTGCGTCACTTAAAAGACGTGTAAAGTTAATATTATTGTCTCCAATTCGGCTAAGAACCAGTTCTATACGATTGGTTCTTGCACCAATATCAGAAGTTACTTCAACCACTTTGTCCATATGCTCTTGAATGATATCAATGTGTTTTCCAACTTCATTTGTGTCTCCACTTTCAAGGCTTTCAATAAGACTTTCTAAGTCAGTAATCATTTTGCTCTTATCCGAGCGAATGGCTTTAATATCAAAAGTGCGAACGGTCCCATCCTGAGGTGTGTTTATTGTTTTAAAATTTAAGACTTCAAATCCAGGATCACCTTTAAGTGTCACCTCAACAAATCCGCCAGGTGGAAATTCTTCATCAATTTCTTTTTGAATACCATCTTTCAGCTGTTCTGTTGTTGAATAATTATCTAGATCCATAGAAATTGTTTCTGTTCTATTGTTTAGTGTTATTTGGAATTTTTGTACACCTGTAGCTTGACTTATAATAGCATCTGTTATAATACTACCCGCTGGTAGTTCAACTTCAACAGGCGCACGTCCAATATTGGTTGGTGTTGTTCCATTAAATATTGAGTTGTTTAAAGTATCAAAACTAATTTCTGTTTCAGGTTGTGGATCCTTTACATCTATTACCAGTTTGCTGTTGCTGTCGAAATACACATCTGCAACATCTCCTAGTATACCTGTACCACTTGGTGCTGTGTTAAACCATTCAATAACTTCTTCTTCTGTCATTGCTGTAGTGGTTCCATCAAAAGTAGATTCATCCACATCAAAGACAACACCATCAATGGTCACATCTAGAGTGTCTGCTGTATATGAAGCATTTAAGTCAAATGTTCCTTGAATTGCAGAGGTGTTAAAGATTCTCGTACCACCTGAGATCTCTATTTCATCACCAAATGTTTTCGCCTGGATTGTGATATTGCCACTAACATCATAAAAAACATCCGCAACTTCGGATAATAGTCCTGTTTCAGGCGCGTAGGCCTTTGCATTATTAAAGAGTGATATAACTGTTTCCTTATCTAATGTTTTTGAGGATCCATTTAGGACAGATTCGTCAACGTCATAGGTAATTCCATTCAACGTAATATCTAAATTGTCCGTTTCCTGTCCTTTACCTACACTCATAGGCGCTGTAAAGATAGGAGATGCACCCGTATTGGATATCTGTACATTGGATAAAGCTGTTTTTGCTGTAATCACCAGCTGGTTTGAGCTGTCATAATAGATGTCAGCAACTGACTTTAAGGCACCTGAACCCGGTCCAGTGGTATTCCCAAATAAGTCGATGACGTCTTGTTGAGATAGTGTTCCGTCAAACTGTGTTGCATCAACACTATAGACTGTATTAGACCCGTTTACATTTAGGGTAATTTCAAAATCGTGTCCTACCGAATAATCTACTGTAGGATCAAGTGTCGCCTGTACCGACTTCTGACCAAAAATACTTCCAGCACCTGTAATTGAAACATCTTCACCATGTGTTCTTGCTTCAATAATCAGATTTCCATCTTCATCAAACTCAATTTCAGCGATATCAGACAGGGTTGCAATACCCCCTGTTGAATCAAGAGCATCACTAAAGACTTGAAGAACATCTGCTTCTGTCAAAGGAGTGATCGAACCGTCCAGTAAACTTTCATCTACATCAATGGTATAAATGGTCCCATCAACATCAACAGTAAGGTCTAAAACCGCCCCAGTATAATCAGCAGTTAGGTCAAAGGCTCCTTTATGGATTGCTTTTTTTACAACATAGTCCCCGTCTAAATCCAATGCCCCAAGCATTTTGCCTTTTGTTGCACTTTCAGTCCGTCCATCTGTATCTACTTCTGATATTTTTTTTACAAAAATTTTATCATTACTTGAAAATTCTAAGTCACCTGTCGCCTTTGACGTAATCACAAGCGAACCCCTATCATTAAACTCAATGTCTGCAACATCTGAAAGAATACCTGAGTTCGGCGCATTGGCAGGCGCATTCCGAAGTACTGTTAATACATCATTTTCAGTTAAGGCTGTAACCGACCCGTTTAACAGTGTTTCATCCACATTGTAAGTAGCACCTTCTAAAGTTATGTCCCATTTGTCTGCATCATTTTCTTTTCCAGTATTCATTGGCGCTTCAAACACTGAAGATGGTACTGTTAATAACTGTACATTTGATTCCTGATTGAGGACATCTATGGTAAGTTTACCCGCTGTGTCATAATACACGTCTGCCACAGAATCTAGAGCAGGTCCCGGTCCGCCACCGTCTGCATTTTTGAATATATTCAATAGGCTATCTTTATTTAAAGTGCCATCTAACAGACTTTCGTCTACTGCGAAAGTTGTAGGAATTCCAGCAACTCTAATGGTGATATCCATGTCATGACCTGTTGTATAATCCGTATTTGGGTCAATGTCTGCTTTTACTGCACGACCATAAAACACAGCCGCTCCACCACTAATTTCAGTATCATCACCATGATGGTGGGGTTCAATAACCAAATTACCACTACCATCAAAAGTCACTTCAGCCAAATCCGATAATTTTTGAGCCGTTGTTGGATCTACAGCATTACCAAATGCATCAATGACGTCTTGCTGTGTAAGTGCCAGTGTTGTACCATCTAACAAGTTTTCATCTACACTAAAGGCATAATTTTCATTTCCAATTTTCATGTTTATGTCTAGGTCGCTCGATGAATAATCCGTACCAAAACTATAATTACCTACGTGCCTTGCTTGTTTAACAGTGTAGTCTCTTTCTAAATCAATATTACCTTCTAATCTAGACACACCCATTTTGGGAAGTGCAGAATAAAGGGTATTTTCAAGGTCTACTTGACCAAAAACATCCAGTCCATTGGTACTGATATCAATGGTTTCACCAATACCGATCTCATATTTGGTCGATACCCTGTGCTCCACCTCATAATCAGTTACATTAATATTAAAGGTCCCATCATCATTCATGAGTTTTTCATCGGTTTGGTAAGAAGAAAAAATGTATCTCCCAGCAAATGAAGTGTTTGAAGCACTGACAATATGATTTTTCAGTTGCTCAACTTCATCTTTTATTTTAGTCAGTTCATCCGGTGAGTTTGTTCCATTTGCTGCTTGTACCGTAAGCTCTCTCACACGTTGAAGCACATCATTTATATCCATAAGTGCTATTTCTGTTGTTTCTACCCACGAGAGTGCATCTCGTGCATTGGTTTCATACTGTTCAAGTTCGGACAGGTCAGTTTTGTATTTTAACACCTTTGAAATCCCTACAGGGTCATCCGACGGTGTTTGAATTTTTTTGCCTGTCGCAAGTTCATCTTGGTATTCACTCATTTTTTGCAGGTTGCTATTTACATTATATAACATATTCGCTATTAGCATATTATTGGTGACGCGCATATAACCATCTCCAAGTTCATTTATTCCTAAATAATCTTTTTACTAAAAGATTAAATTCTATCTACCAACAAGCCCGAGTCTATTTACAATGAGGTCCAACATTTCATCAACAGCGTTCACCATTCTTGCATTTGCTGAATAAGCATGTTGGTACTTGATCATATTACTCATTTCCTCATCGAGGGATACACCCATCACTGAGTCTCTAGACGTTGAAACATTTTTTAACATGAGTTCTGTATTCGTAACTAAACTTTTAGTTGCCTGTCCATCTACACCTAGGTTTGATACTAAAGACTTAACATAATCATCCGGACTACCCCAGTCAAAAAGGGCCACGTCATGACGCACATTGGCAATGTTGAGTATGTTATTACCATCACCAGGTAGTCCTGCCTCAGTTTCAGATGCTGCAATATTGTTTACGTCTTCAAGATCTTTAGAAATTGTAATCTGATCAGCCCTAAGCTTGTCAACAACATAATATCTATCGTCTACCAGACGAATTGTTTTATCTTCCAATTGTGGATTGTTTTCAAAGAATACTTTGGTATTTTCTCTTATTTTCTCAGTAGCTTCTTCGTGTGTCATATCATCAAGATCTACATTTGTCATAATCATGTCTGTTATATCTACAGGAGGACCATTGTCTAGACCATTGTTCAGGAGGTGAATTTCAAACTCCTCTGTGGACATACCATTAATGGTAAAGAAATCTATATTTGTTTCCCCATGTAGGTTGTAGCCACCACGGTGGATACGGTTAACTTCAGACGTCAGTGTACTCATAAACTCATTAATTCTATCAATATAGTAAGGAATACCCTTGTCATCCCCTTCAATATTATCTCTAATATCAATGATACCCTTGAGTTTTCCTGTTTTTGTGTTAAAAGAAGTTCCATCTTCCCATGCGATATCAACAAGACCATCTACATCATCATAGTTAAGTTTTTCAGTTCTTTTTGTTAAAACCAGCTGGTCCGATCTTGTATGTGAAACGATTTCATGCCCCCCAATAGAAACATGGAATCTGTCATGATTGTCTTCGTAGTAATCCAGATCCGTAAGCTCTGACATTTTGTCAAGGAGTAGGTTTCTTTGATCACGGACATCATTGGCTGTACCACCCGTTAACTCTGTTTCGTAAATAATTTCATTAAGTTCAGCAATCTGCGAAGCGTAATTGTTTAAATTGTCTACACCCACTTCAAATTCAAAGTTCATATCCTGTTGAAGTGACTTTAATGAAGAAGACATATTTCCAATTCCGCTTGTTAATGCAATCGCTCTTTCTCTAACCAGTGTACGTACCGATAAAGACTCAGGATTTTTATTCAATTCTTGTACTGAACTGAAAAAATCATCCATAAGCTGACGAATCCCAGAATCGGTAGGTTCATTTAATATACCTTCAATGTTTCTTATAACTTCATAACGTGCATCGTACTCATTAAACTTGCTATTTTCACCTCTAAATTGAAAATCAAGGAATTTATCTCTAATTTGTTTTACAGATTCAACATCAACACCTGTTCCAAGTGTGCCTTTTCCACCAGGCAAGACATCGGGTTTATATGATGTCATATCCAGCCTTTGGCGGCTATAGCCTTCGGTATTGGCATTGGCAATATTATGTGAAGTTACACTGAGTGCCCTTTGATTAGCAAACAAACCAGATGTGGCTATATTTAATCCCATAAATGAACTGCCCATAATCTCACCCCTTATGCTTTCGCATCGAATCCTCTTCTTTGTGACTTCTCATAGTTAATATTTGCCTTACCACCATAGTTGGTTTCTGTTTCTCCAAGGCTTGTCATAACATTCACATTAAACTCAATTAAATCCAGTGATTGCTGCAACAAAGATCCATTGGAATCATTCACATCTTTAACATCTACCATTAGATTGTTCAGTTTTCTTTTAACAAACTCTAGTTTGGATTTTTGATTAACATCAACCACGCTCAAAATATCATCGATCACATTAACGTTTTTTAGACCCGTCTGCCTAATTATTTCAGATACGATTTTGTCTCTGATTTGCTCAAGTTTCATTAGACTTGCAATTAATGCCTGTTCTCTAACCGTAATTTTTTCTAGCTTTTCAATATCACCATCTATAATAATTTGCTTTTTTTCTTCACCAATTCTTAAAACCTCAGCATAAATTTCACAGTCTTTTTCAAGTGCCAATATTAGTTTATCTATCAATCCTGTCATCATATTTAACTCCTTTCAAGAAAAGCCCGCAAAAGCGAGCCATACGTTCATAATTTCTGATCGAATTTTAATTGATTTGACGTACTCTCAAACTAAAGAAAATTTCTAAATATATTCATGTTTTTAATTTTATGCAAATGCCTTAGCCATAAAAAAGCACGGAGCCCCTATTTGAGTTTCTCACGTCCCTGTGATTTGCTCAAATTCATATCCGTACTTCCCTGTACATGTCTGGTATAATTAGACACTTTCTTCAATTTGAGAGCAGGGGGTTGGTTACCCCTGCTTTCCAATCCGATCCAATAACTTATCAGCTACGTCTTCAGAGGATGGTTTATAAGAACCATTCTTAATCTGACTTCGTATTTCGTTCACCTTATCCTCACGAACATCTGGCAGTTCCTTCAAAGCCTTCATAGCCACTTGAATTTCCTTAGCCTGAGTGGATATTTCAATTTTATCCTCTTCAAACTTCATACCTTCTGTTTTTTTAGCCTTTGGTGCTGATTTACCATAAGCCTTCATGATTTTCTGGATATTTGGATTACTTTGTATTTTCATATAACAATACCCCCAATCACACCGTCTTTCTAATCATAATATCGGCACAACTGGGGGGTTATTTAATCTTTTTTTGAATTTTTTTTTATAAATTTTCTGAAAGCTTCATTCGACATTTTTTGCAAATCTCAAATTTTGCTCTTCCAATCTGATTACCAAAGTTTTTTCTTTTTTACATACATACCTTTATTATCAACAGGCGCTGCTGGAGCAGGCTTTTCATTCTTTTTATCTGCTGCAATCGCATCATTAAATCCATTTTTGAGCTCTGCTTGACATGCTTGACAGAAACGACCAGATTGAATGGATTTTCCACAACGATCACAGCCGTAGCCAACACCTTCACCTTTAAGTTCAAGGCGCCCTTGTCTTAACCACTTCAAAATTAGATCTTCATCAATTTCTAATTCAGTTGAAACTTCCATAACATTTGTCTGTGGATTATCATAAATAAACTCACGCGCTTTAAGGAACAAATCCTCTTCATCTGTACGACAGCGCATACAGTGTTTTTGACCAATTTCTTCAGCTTGGAACACACGACCACATTTCTGGCAGTTTTTTAATTTTGAAAACATAAAGTGCACCTCCGGATAGTGTTCAATAAGTATCTTATTTATACCTTACTCACGAACAAATTAACGTGTTTTTTATATTATATCACGACTGATAGATTTTATCAGTCTCTAAAATTTACAGAAAGAACAATACCATATACAAGTAAAGCATTTTCACTCAAAAGCGCACGCGCACAAGCATTCATTGTTGTTCCTGTTGTATAAATGTCATCTATTAGAAGCACTCTTTTTCCAGCGACTACATTGGGGTTTGCTTTAAACAGCGCATCCGTCGTGGCTTTGCGTTCCATCCTATCCAGATTTTTAAGTCTTGGTGTGTTTCTCAATCGTTGAAGTGCAGTTGATTCATAAGGAATATTCACAATCTTTGAAAGTGGTTGACCAACTACATCCATTTGATTATAGCCACGTTCATTAAACCTTTTCTTATGTAGTGGAACTGAAACAATCATGTCGATCTCTTCAATGATGGTTGTTGATATAAGGTCTGCAATCATTTCAGCAAAGTGTTTACCTAAATATGTTTTGTTATTGTACTTCAGATCCATAATAAGATCTTTTCCAACACCAGAATACCCAAAACATGCCGCATTACTAACTAAGCTGCTTTTAACTTTTTCACAGTTATAGCAAATATTATTATTATGAAAATCTGCTAGAGGTCCACCACACGATTGACAGGTCCGCCCTTTAATCCAGTCAATACCTAATAAACAAGAGCTACATAATCCATATCTGTGGTTGGTGTTCTCATCTAAGTCAACATCACAGTTAATACAAGTAATATTTTCTGGATAAACAATGTTAAGTATATGATTTTTTATTGTGTTTTTCATAGATGATACCTCTATTTACAACGACTCATATATATATTGATTTCCACCTGTTCTTTTTGCTGCATACATCCGTTTATCTGCCATGTCTACAATTTGTTTTGGCTCTGCTGCACAATGGGGATAACATGCAATGCCTACGCTTAAGGTTATGTTTTCACTAAATTCTGTGAACTCACTATATTCAGAAGTGATTTTTTCTACTGACCTTCTGATTCTTTCAGCCAAGTGCTCTGCAGCAGTATAACAACTATTGGGCATAATAAGTGCAAATTCTTCTCCACCATACCTTGAAGCTATGTCTGATTTACGTGTACTTGAAAGTATTATGTTCCCAATCAACTCAAGCACCCTATCTCCAACCAGGTGACCATAAGTATCATTCACTTTTTTAAACTTATCAATGTCTAGGACAAGTACATATACACTTTGACCTGTGAATTTCGCTTTTCTAATCTCATGGTCAAGAACATTATAAAAATATGCTCGATTATATAAGCCGGTTAGTTCATCTATTTGCGCGCTTTTAGCAACAATTTCATGATGGAGAGCATTCGATATAACCATAGAAACGGTTGACGTTACAGCTCTCATAAACTGGTCAATTCCAGCATTCATATCTAGGACGTCCATATTTGTAAAAACGATAACACCAAATCTTTCATCATGGTGCTCCAATGGATATAAACAACAGGCATTCTCTCCGTTTTTAAGTGCTATACGGTCAAGAAGTTCAACGTTTTCATTTAAGTTACCACAGACAATAGGATTTCCCGTTCTGAATACTTCTCCTGCAAGACCTACTTCAGGACTCAGTGCGTATGTTTTTAGATTTTCTGGATATCTTGATTTTAGTTCCAAATTTCCACTGTCCTGCGAATATAAAAGCACTGCACAAACATCAATTCCAATACCGTGGGTGACTATACGTGTGATTTGTTTGAGTACGCTATCCAAATCGGGGAATGAATCCAGCGCTCTTGTGATTGCGTACAAAGTTTCTAATTCATTCACTTTACTTGTTAACTCTTTTTGATTGTCATTAATAACATAGTATTGTTTTGAGTGTACATATGCTCCAAATACAATAAAGAGATAAAGAATCAAGTTCCAGAACTGCATTCTTCCTGAAAAGAAAAGAAAAACAGTTGCTAGGTAACTAATACATAAAAGGTACATACTCACATTTCTATTTTTAGATTTAATTGAAACCAATATGATCACAGCATGATATATATGTAGACTCTGACTATTGTATCCGTTATTGATGCCAAATATTAACCAACCTGCCAAGTAGGAAATAAGGATCATCCACACCCTCATGATCTCTTTTCTGTTTTCATCAGGTGATTTTCTATACATATAATAAAGGGCCATTATCGAAATAATAGCCATGCTTGAATGAACCCAGTACATGGGTTCATTTTGATTTGTTATGTAATTAAAATTCATCGCAATCAGCAGAATGATACTTGCCATCAATGCCATTCGTAACAACCACGAAGATCTGTTTTTCTGGATTTCCATAGTTCCATCTCCCTACTTAAAGGACTTTAGTACTATTATTCTACAATATAAATCCGTCTTTAACAATACCTTCAAGCCTAAATTTTAATCCTGAGAGTCTTTCTTGCTGTTTATCATTGTTGACCATAAGATTCAAATACTTTTTCTCACCCACAAGAACAACCAACTGTTTTGCCCGTGTAACGGCTGTGTAGAGAATATTTCTATTCATCAACATAGGAGGACCACTCCAAATCGGCATAACAAGGACTGGAAACTCACTGCCCTGACTCTTGTGTACCGTCACAGCATAGGCATGTATTAACTCGTCTAACTGCGAAAAATCATAATGAACAACACGCCCATCATCAAACCTTATGACTACATTTTGGTCCGACATGTTCATGCCTTCAATGAATCCAATGTCTCCATTAAAAACACCTTCTCCACGTTCATTATCGTCATTTTCCCATTTCATCTGGTAGTTGTTTTTGATTTGCATCACCTTATCACCAGATCTGAAAGTGCGTTCCCCAAATTGTTTTTCTGCTCGTCCTGTTTTAGGAGGATTCAGGACTTCTTGCAACAACTTATTTAATTGCATGGTTCCAACAGGACCTTTTTTTGTTGGTGTTAAAACTTGTATATCATGTACTGGGTCCAATTTATAATACTCCGGCAGTCTCTTTTTTACCAGCTGACTGATTGTGCTTGCAATCGACTCCTGCCTTTTCGCATCTATAAAAAAGAAGTCCTTGTTTTTCGTATTTAGGACGGGTAGATCACCATGGTTTATTTTATGCGCATTCACAACAATCATACTCTCTTCTGATTGTCTGAAGATCTCTGTTAATCGTGCTACAGGTACTGCATCTGCATCAATAATATCTCTAAGAACACAGCCTGGCCCGACCGAAGGCAGCTGGTCTACATCACCAACAAGTATGACACGTGTGCCCTGTGTTATTGCAGACAATAGGTGGTTCATTAAAAGGATATCCACCATAGATGTTTCATCAATTATAATTACATCCGCTGCAAGCGGATCATCTTCATTTTTTAAGAATCCAGACCCTTCATTGCCTTCACTATAGGCATACTCAAGAAGTCTGTGAATAGTTTTTGCTTCTTCATCTGTTGCTTCACTCATACGTTTGGCAGCTCGACCTGTTGGTGCAGCCAAAAGAACTTTCATATATTTTCTTTCAAAAATATCTAAAATCCCATTAATGATGGTTGTTTTTCCAGTACCAGGTCCACCTGTGATCACAAGGAGTCCATTATTCATCGCAGCTTCAATGGCTTCCTTCTGATTCTCTGCCAGCTTTATATCCTTCCGGTCTTGGAAGGCTTGAATTTCTTCTTTTATATCTAAGTTCGGGATCTCTGTTGCACCCGAAGCAAGCTCTATAAGCTTTTGACACACTTTCATTTCTGCATAATAAAGTGGTGCAGGATAAAGATGATCATGCAGTCCAACACGTTCCACGTGAAGTGTCCCTCTAATGAGCATGTCCGATATAACACCTTCAATTTGCTCAACAGGGATCACAAGAATTGAAGATGTCTTGGCTATTAACGCGTTCTTCTCAGCATAAGTGTTGCCCTGCATAACGTGTTGTCCGAGTACATATTTAATGCCCGTTGCAATTCTATATGGAGAAACAGGTTCAATACCCATCTTCTTAGCAATCTGATCTGCCATTTTAAAGCCAATACCAGGCACTTCATCTGCAAGTCTATAGGGATTTTCAGATACAAGATCCATGGTTTCATTTCCATACAACTTAAATATGCGCATAGCAAAGTTTACTGAGACGCCATACTTTTGAAGAAACAGCATGATGTCTTTTAAAGCCCGTTGTTCAAAGAAAGCGCCAGCAATTTCATCTGCCTTCTTCTCACCAATTCCAGATACTTCTGTTAGTCTCTCTGGGTCATATTGAATAATGTCCAGGCTGGTTTTACCAAACTGTTTCACAATTCTTGCAGCCGTTGCCGGACCAATGCCTTTTATAATTCCAGATGCCAAATATTTTTCAATAGCATGTAAATCTGTTGGCATTACAATTTCACTGCTTGTTACTTCTAACTGCTCCCCGTATGTTGGGTGCATTACAAATCGACCTCGGAAAACCATATCTTCGCCTTCATGAATAATTGGAATGTATCCTTTTACATACAAAAACTCATCGCCAGATTCGATCACAGCAATTACAAATCCATTTTCTTCATTTTTAAATACAATTTCTTCTACAGATCCGCGGATTTCAACTGACATGGTTCACCTCTTTTAACATGATTTATTACAACAGCAAATTATCCATTATTTGATAATTATAACACATATACGAACCTTTGTTCTACATGTATGTTTAACATGCAACAACATTCAATGTAACATCTTTACTATTTTATCATAAATAAAGCCAGTGAATAAATTCACTGGCTCCAGTCTGTAGACAAACTCTGAAATACTACATTACTGGCTTCCTTTCGCTTAAGTCACGTATAAATCACACGCTCCTCAAGCGGCTCTCAGCCGCGCCTTGTCTTTCAAAGTTTTCTACAGACTTGTTTTAAGTCTTAAATTATATTATCTGATCTTATCTTTACGCTTCAAAAGCTTCCTTCTTAAGAAGTTCAGCTTTATCTGTTTTTTCCCACGGTAGATCGATATCTGTTCTACCAAAGTGACCGTAAGCAGCCGTTTGACGGAAGATTGGTTTTCTTAGGTCAAGGTCACGAATGATTGCAGCTGGACGAAGATCAAAGTGCTTCATTACAAGCTCTTCAATTTTTTCTTCTGAAACTTTACCTGTTCCAAATGTTTCTACTAGAACAGATACTGGGTGTGCAACACCAATTGCATAAGCCAGTTCAATTTCACACTTGTCAGCTAATCCTGCAGCAACAATGTTCTTTGCAACATAACGCGCAGCGTATGCAGCAGAACGGTCAACCTTTGTAGGATCTTTACCAGAGAATGCACCACCGCCATGACGTGAGTAGCCACCGTATGTATCAACGATGATTTTACGTCCTGTAAGACCTGCATCACCTTGAGGACCACCAATTACGAAACGGCCCGTTGGGTTAATAAGGTACTTTGTAGCATCATTTAAAAGTTCAGCAGGAACGATTGGCTTAACAACATGCTCAATAAGGTCTGCTTCAATTTGCTCTCTTGTTACTTCTGGACCGTGTTGCGTTGAAATTACAATTGTATCAACGCCTACAGGCTTATCATCTTGGTACTCAACAGTAACTTGAGTTTTACCATCAGGACGTAGGTAATCAAGAATACCTTCTTTACGAACGTCTGCTAGTCTCTTAGCAAGTCTGTGAGAAAGCGAGATAGGTAGTGGCATTAGCTCAGGTGTCTCATTACAAGCAAAACCAAACATTAGACCCTGGTCGCCTGCACCGATTGCTTCAATGGCATCATCCATTGTGCCTTCTTTGTGCTCAAGTGCTTCGTCTACACCCATTGCAATATCAGCTGATTGCTCATCAATTGCAAGCAGCACAGAACACGTTTCACCATCAAAACCAAACTTAGCACGTGTATAACCAATTTCTTTAACAGTTTTACGCACAACTTTTGGAATGTCAACGTAACAGCTTGTAGTGATTTCACCGCAAACAAGAACCATACCTGTTTTTACAGTTGTTTCACACGCCACACGTGCGTTTGGATCTTTTTCGAAAATTGCATCCAGTATCGCATCTGATATCTGGTCACACATTTTATCCGGATGTCCTTCAGTAACAGACTCCGACGTAAATAGTCTTCTTCTCATTAGAATGTTGCCTCCTTTTAAATCAATTGCTCAAGTATTCAATAGTTTGACATACTTTGACTTTTTAAGCGTAAAGCTTCAGATAGAATCCGTAATATTTTTATGGAGAGAAATTTTCTTCAGACAAGGCACAACTCAATTTTGATGCATGAAGCGTACGTTGGTACGTGAATGCTTGCAAATTGTGTTGTAACGCCGTATGAAGGAAATTTACCCCATAAAAAAAACCACTTCCGAAGAAGAGGTTTAATATGCTGTATAATAATATCAGCACCTCATCTTCCAGATTTCTCTGCGGGAATTAGCACCGTGTTTTACCGGTTGCCGGACGTCATCGGGCCCAATCCCTCAGTCTCTCTCAATAAGGTGTATTACCTATGAACTTTTAACCAAACAGATTGTACCACACTCAAAATACATAGTCAAACTATATTTAACAAGAGACTTAATTTCATTATAAAGCTTTTACCCACTCTAAGCTCAAGTGTAAACTATATATTTTTTCACATATATTATAAAAGAGTAACAAGAACCTAGCTAAGATTGTAAAGCGATTACCACTTTGTTATAATCAAACGAGTCTTAAAACTATAGAAAATGGTGATGACATGGATTTGATGCAGTTATTAATGAAAGAATTTAAACTGATGCTTCTTGCAGCAGTCCCTATAATTGAATTACGTGGAGCTATCCCCGCTGGAATGGTCATGGGGCTTGACCCAATCACTTCAGCAGTAATCTCCTTTATTGGAAGTATGTTACCTGTTCCATTCATTCTATTTGGAATGAAACCTGTACTGGAATTTATGAAACGCTTTAAATGGGCTGATAAATTTTTGGAGTGGCTTGTAAATAGAACAGTGAAAAGAGCAAAGAACTTTGACAAGTATTCCTTTTATGGCTTAATGTTATTCGTTGCAGTTCCACTACCCACAACAGGGGTTTGGACAGGCAGCATGGCTGCTTCTTTATTTGGTATGAAAATTAAAAGAAGCTTTTGGTCTATTACCATCGGAAACCTAATAGCTGCAATCCTAGTTACAGCTGGAAGCACCTTTGCAGCAAGCCTATTTGATAAAATTCCACTTCTATAAAAGATTTAACTTCTATATAAGATTCAACTTCTATAAACATTTCCACTTTTATATGACTATCAAGTACTTCCTTATGAACACAAGGAGGTGCTTTTTTATTGTAATTCATTTGTAACTGGATACACCCCGATCCGTAATATTAAACACGTATAATAAACTTGAAAGGTGATGATTCTTAAAATGAAACAATTACAAAAAATAATTGCCCTCTTGGCAGTGGCATCATATTTAATTACCAGTCATGTTACATTTGCATACAATACGATTTATCATACATACAGTGACACCTCTATAATTGCACCCGGGGTAACACTAACCTCTGAGCAAAGGATGACCGATGTGGGTTGGTTTAATCTCAATATGATTAAAATGGACTTAACAAATCCATCTGTAAAGTCTACTGTACTCCTACCTGAATCAATTTCAAATAAATCTACATTGCTTAATTTAGCGAACTCAGAAACTGATGTTGTTGCTGCAATCAATGGTGATTTCTTTGATACACAGGGGAAATCGACACTTGGTATGGTTGTAAAAGATGGAGAATATATAACTTCATCCATTCACGACGACAGGTTTTATACCTATTTACAACTGAAAAATGGCCGGTCCTACATTGCCAAGGTTTTGGGCGAATCCACAAAACTTACAAAAGCAGGCTTTAGTCTGGACATCACGTATAAAAACAAACCTTACCTCCAATATGATCGCGCCATCGTTTTTGACCGCAACTGGGGAAATGCAAGCATTGGCAATACCAACTCTGAACCGGTGATTGAAGTGGTTGTTGCAGACAATACAATTATATCTATGGCTTTAGACCCACCACCCCAGCGTATACCTGAAAACGGATACATAGTCTCAGCAGTCGGAACCCTCATACCAGACATTTTTGCTAACTTTCAAGTAGGTGATGTTGTAGAACTTACAGATGGCGGATTCTTAAGCCACATTGATCAGGCTATTGGTGGAGGTGCTAAGATTCTTGATGATGGTCAACCGGTCACTGATTTCTCACTGAATATTTCAGGTCGACACCCACGTTCTGCATTAGGCTTCTCTGAAGATAATAAAACCCTATTCCTGGTTACTATTGATGGAAGGAATAAGAATTTTACAGGCATGACACAGACAGAACTGGCTTATTTAATGGCAGAAGCTGGTGCATACAATGCAATAAATTTAGACGGTGGTGGATCGTCTGAACTTGTCGCTAAACCCCTAGGTGAGGAAAACATCAAAATCATAAACACGCCTTCTGAAGGCATTGAAAGAAGAATACACAATGGCATCGGTATTAAAAATACAGCACCCAAAGAATCACTCGACAAGATCCTCATTAATCTTGAGCAAAAGACCTTTTTCACCAATTCTAGAATCACCCCTAGTCTTTCTGGAATTGATCAGAATTATCACCCTGTTACAGTTGATAAAAGTTCAATCCAGTGGACTGTTTCAGGTGTTTCTGCTCAAATAGAAGGAAATGTTATTATTCCACTTGAATCTGGAAAAATGACTCTTACGGCTCAGTCAACCATTGGCTCTAAAACGGCAATGGGTTCCATAGAAATTGATGTTATCGGCACACCAGAACGTATCTCAGTTGCACCACAAACAGCCCGCTTGATGCCCGGAAACGCACTTGACATTAGTCTTATAGGCTATGATTCTAACGGTTTTAGTGCCCCGCTTAATATTAATGATGTGCGTATTATGCAAACGGGTTTAAAAGGTACACTTGTCGATTCAAAATATACGGTTACAGAATCGGGGAGTGGTTACGTTCGCTTTAGCCTTGGAGATGCTGATGCATTTATGTCCATAGGCGCAGGTGAATCGGTTGTTTCTGTACATGATTTCGAAAGCAAACAGGCAGAATTTGTTGGCTACCCGGAATCTGTAATTGGTGGTTATAATATCACGCAGTTTTCTCATTCAGGAAATTATGGCGGCACCCTAAAATATGATTTTAACCGCGGTACAAACACGCGTGCAGCCTATGCCAAGTTTGGTGAGGAAGGGCTTATACTTCCTGACAACACCAGTAAACTTTCCCTTTGGGTCTTTGGTGATTATGCCAATAACCACTGGTTAAGAGGTAAAATCACAGATAGGTCCGGCGAAACACATACCATCGATTTTTCTAAATCGGTTAACTGGAAGGGCTGGAATCAAGTCACTGCCCAAATTCCTTCAGATATTGAAGTGAAATCTCTTGATAGACTCTATCTGGTTGAAACAGACCCTGCCATTAAAGATGTTGGGGTCATTGTCTTCGATGATCTAGAGGCCGTGGTTACAGCAGCACCCCCTTCAGACTTGGCTGCAATGAGTGCTTCAAAATTTGAATTTGAATCACTAGATCCTACCACTGCATCCCTTACTGCATCCATTGGGACAGATGCGCTCAAAGTTCTCGGGCACAATGAAAATATTCGTATTATAGAACTGACTAACAATAATAGAGGGCTCAGCAGAGCAAAGGACCTTGTTACGGAAGACACATCAGAATCCAATGGGTCGAGAGGCTGGACCGACTTACTGGATTACCTTCCATCAAATCAAACTGAGCAAACCCTTATTTTTCTTAGTGAGCCCTATGGTTTCAAAAACCCATATGATGATGCACTTTTTAAAGACACATTAAACAAACTTCGAACTGATTTTGACAACACAGTATCCGTTGTTTCACCAGGCAATGCTGATACCATCAACTTGATCGACGGAATATGGTTTATTACTTATATTGCGGAAGACAATGTTGAGCTTATTGTAGAAGCCCAACACAATAGCATCAAAGTTGGTAAACAAACAGTTCTTACCTTTGAGGCCAATACAGAAGTCATAGATTAACTAAAAAGAGTCAGACCTATAATCCATTGATTATGTGTCTGACTCTTTATTTATGTTTGTTTGCACTTTATAGCTTTACTGAACCAATCCAATCACAATAGGAATACTCAGTATTGAAAATAGGGTGGTGATAAATATCAATTTGGAAGCCAGTTTAAAATCTGATTTATATCTTGAGGCAATAATTGCAGAATTGGCCGCAGCTGGCATGGCTGTAATTACAACAGGAATTATTAGTGTAATACCTTCTATGCCAAGAGCATTTAGAATTACAAATACAAGAAGAGGCAACACAACCAGTCTATGAACTGTAAGTACAAAATCTCTCCAGTCACTAAACAACTCTTTAGGATGAACCTCTGCCAAGATAAACCCTATAAACATCATGGACAATGGTGTGGTTGTACTCCCTATCATTTTAACTGTTTGGTATATGGGACCTGGCAGTTTAATTCCTGTTAAAAACATGATAAATCCTATAAATACGGCAACCATAGCCGGGTTCACTGATGATTTTAACATAGTCCATACAGACTTCTTTTCTATTGTATTTTGGTGTGATCGATTCATAATAAACACACCATAACTCCAAACAAGAACAGAAAAAGAAAGATTATATATTGCTGCATAAAATACTGCTTCTTCACCAAATGCCGCATGTAATACAGGGTAACCCATAAAACCACAATTTGAGAACACAGCTACATACTCATATACATCTCTTGCAGCACCTTGAATTTTAAGCACTTTGGTAAAAATCTTAGAAATCACAATGGACATGCCATATATTGAAAATGAAAGCAGAACCAATAGGCCGCTATTTATAAGCACATCTACTGAAAACCCAAAATCCATTGACGATATAATAAATGCAGGTAAACAAATATTAATAACCAACCTACTTATTTCATCATTAATATGATCTGTCACTATATTTTTCTTTTTTATTATGATGCCTGAAATTATCAGTAAAAATAAAACCAGGACCTGTTGCATTCCAATCATAGCAATCACCTATTCTTCAGCATTAAGAAAATCAAAGAAGTCACTAAAACCACTGTTCACAAAATCATATAGAATTGGTACATCTATTACAAACTGTCCTGCCGGCGATATCAGTTTGTCACCAATCCAAGAAGACAGTTCATTTTCAATTGCGTTTAAACTTTCCTCACTAAAACTACTCACAATGAGCTGATCCTCATCTGTTAAATAATATAAACCTAAAATATCACCGCTTAAGTAGAATGTTTGGTTCTCTACATGATCATTGTTGTCTTTAAATCTAGAGAACAATATTCCCGCTTCATGTTCATTTAACATCATGTCAGGGTAATGATTTTCTAAGTCAACCTCAAACATATCATCTAAAACAGTATAAATAGAAATATACTCTTTTTTCTTCAACATCATTGCAGCTTCAATCGAAGAAATTTTCATTTTGCGAATCATCTCTGCTGATACTACCTTATATTCTTCGTCTGTATTCTTTTCAACTTTCACTTCAGATACAACCATATCATATCCATTGTATCCATCTATTAACGAAGTCACTTGGTATATATTGTTGGCAATTTCGGTGATGGTCTCCCGAATCAAGGTACTTGGAAAAAGGGTCATATCACGGAAATCAAAATTATTCTCTTTTACTGTTAAGAGTTCTCTCCTAGCTGAAAAATCAAGACCCACACTCCGCATCATGTAATAATGAATGAGGGCATATCTATTTTTTAAATTCGGAAACAGTTTTCTGCATAAAACATCATATGCATCATCTGTATAAATTGCTGCTTTACCAACATTCGGAAAGGCCTCTTCAACCTCTGGGAATTCTCCCAAACATTCTGGTGCTACCGAAACTGCCGACTGTAATAATATCCTTACTTCCTTAGCTTCCATTTTAACAAATGTACCACCTAGTCCACCCATCATTTTTCTAATTCTGTGCTCCAAAAATGATGGTTCTGGTTCCGTATAACTTTCGTATCCATCGATTCCATAGGATTCAAAATCTAAGTGATAAAGCTCGTAAAAATGCTCCTTCTCAGATTTCTCCCATTTAACGACAATACCTACAACACCCATCAAACGTGTATTGGTTGCCTTCGCCTCTACAAAATGATATCCACTATGCAATTTTTTACCATATCCACCTTCAATTAGGGTCAGATTTACTTTATAATCTTTATTTATATTTAAATTCTTAATCATTATTTTGTCCAGTCGTATACTAATTATCTCTTATCAACATGTATTATAACATGCCTCCCCTTACTATCAAACAATCCCACATAATAAAAAGCTGATACAGTTGTAATAACTGCATCAGCTTAGATTAATGACCTACTTATTTACTTCCATTTGCAAACTCTTAATATGGAATACTTAAATAGAATCTACAAGTTTATTTATCTCTGTCTTTAATGTTTCAACTCTCGTTTGAACAGATGCCTTCGTATCTGATTTTGCTGAGAAATAGAACTTGATTTTAGGTTCAGTTCCCGAAGGTCTAATTGCAAACCAAGATCCGTCATCTAAGTAATATTTCAACACATTTGATTTTGGAAGGCCAGTACCTTCAGCCATACAATCAAGAATACGGTCTACCTTCGACCCTGCAAATGTTGTTGGAGCAGACGCTCTCATATGGTTCATAATATGAGCGATCTTTTCCATACCTTCTTTGCCCTTCATCGTGATTGCAATTAAGTCTTCTAGGTAATACCCAACTTCCTCAAATATTTCGTTTAATCTATCAACAAGCGTCTTACCTTGAGCCTTATAATAAGCTGCCATTTCAGCGACCATCATCGTCGAAACTACAGCATCTTTATCTCGAACATCTGTACCAATCAGGTAGCCATAGCTTTCTTCGTAACCCATAATAAAACTATGAGACTTATCCATTTCAAACTCTCGTATTTTTTCACCAATAAACTTGAAGCCCGTTAGCGTGCTCATTGCACCAACACCATACTTTTTCGCAATGGCTTCACCAATTGTTGACGTGACTATTGTGTTTATGATTACTGGATTTTCAGGCATTTTGTCAAGTGAACTTAAAACGTAATCAACAAGAAGTGCACCTGTTTGATTTCCGTTTAATAGCTCATAGTTGCCGCTTTGATTGACCATGACGCCTACTCTGTCACAATCAGGATCCGTTGCAACAATGACATCAGCACTCGATTCTTTTGCGTACTTAACACTTAGATCAAATGCATCTGCTTCTTCAGGATTCGGCAATCTAAGGGTAGAAAACTCGCTGTCTGCTACCATTTGTTCCTTAACAGGAATGAATCCAGTGTAACCCGTTTCTTTTAACACACGCTCAACAGCACGTGCTCCTGTCCCATGTAGTGGGCTAAAGACTATTTTTAGGTCTGATTTTACAGATTCATCTAATGGTCTTTTAATATGTGTTTTAATCATTTCAACATATTTGGTATCCTGCTCATCACCAAGTATGGTTAGCATACCCGATTCTTGCGCTTCTTCTTTATCCATATATTGAATTGATGTATACTCAGTTATTGCCGAAACTTCATCAACAACCATGTCGGCATGTTCAGGAACCAACTGACATCCATCATTTCCATATATTTTATATCCATTATATTCAGGCGGATTATGGCTCGCAGTGACAACGACACCCCCAGATGCATTTAACTCACGAACTGCATAGGACAATTCTGGTGTTGTTCTTAGGCCATCAAATATGTATGCTTTAATACCATTACCAGCCATTACCAGTGCTGTTTCAAGAGAAAACTCAGGTGACATTCTACGTGAATCATGGGCAATGACAACGGATAAGTTGTCTCCACCAACTTTTTTAAGATAATTGGCAAAACCTTGTGATGCTTTACGAATAATATATTTATTAATTCTATTTCTTCCTGCACCAATAACACCACGCATGCCACCAGTACCAAACTCTAAGTCTTTATAAAATCTATCTTCAATCTCTTTCTCGTCTGATGATATTGACTTTAACTCATTTCTGAATTCATCATCGAAGTAAGGATTATTTAGCCATTCTTCATAAAAGTTTTTATAGCTCATTCTCAAAACTCCTTTACGTTTTCCAGTAGGATACAGATTCATCAATTCATTACTTACCCACAATGTATCAGTTCATTCGAATTTTGTTCGAAAAAAGTACGAGTCACCTTCTAATGACTCAAGTTCAAGTATATCATAAGAAAAATAAATTATTCAGTAATTTCATGTCAATTTTGTGGTTATTTTATTGTAATTTTCTACAAATATGCAAAATAAAAAGCCCTCTTGAACAGTCAAGAGAGCTTCATAACTACATTTACTAACGGCCTATTACTCCGGTTGATCAACGATACCAAACATAATACTGCCTTTACATGCAACTTTGTCATCTACATATGCAATTGCTGAACCTTTACCAATACCTCTACGCACAGACTCTATTTTAACTTCCATACGGAGTGTATCACCCGGTGTGACTTGCTTCTTAAATCGAACGTTATCAATACCAGCAAAAACTGCAAGTTTACCCTTGTTTTCTTCAAGACTCATTAATGCAACTGCACCAACCTGAGCCATAGCTTCAACAATTAGTACACCAGGCATAAGTGGGTTTCCTGGGAAATGTCCTTGGAAAAATGGTTCATTCATTGTTACGTTTTTCATACCCACAGCTCTCACGCCAGGTTCCAGTTCTAGTATTCGATCTACTAAAAGGAAAGGATATCTGTGTGGAATTAACTTTTGAATTTCTATCGTATTTAACATTATTGACCTCCATTGATACCAGTTTTTATTACCTGGTGCTATTTTTTACATTATACACGATATTATTCAAAATCGCCAGTCCTTCTAAATGAACCAGATCAGTTCAATCCTACTTATAATCAATTTTAGGAAGTTCAGGTCTTCCTAGCCAGTCGTATGGTCCAATTTCAAGGGCATATTTCAGTCTTGGAAGCACAATATTACCCCAAGCATTTTGGAAGTATGCTTTAGATTTTTTCCAGTCTTCTGAATACCCGTATCCAACATTTCTAAATATGATTCTTGTTTTTCCATCCACCTCTGATAAATGAATGATGACAGTGGTCATTTGATCGCGTAAATTGGGTAGAATCGGCGGTGAATTCCAGGTAAATGATAACAATTTTTCTTCTTCCATTGATAAAATGATCATACCTTCTGATCCTCTTGATCCAGCTGGAGCTTCCATGTCAAATAGTATTACAAAACTTCCACCAGGGTAAAACTCAATTTTAGTGTGAGAAGAAAAGAAACTCTGTATGCCTTCTTCCGTAGTAAGTGTTTTCCAAACTTTATGAACTGGAGCATCTACAACGAACTCAAAATATAATTCATGTTTACATTCATTGCTTAAATGTTCTCTCATAATTACCACCTCTTAATTATATAATCCAATGAATACTCAGTAAGCTTTGTAAAATATAAAACCCATGAATTCTTTTATTCATGGGTTTTAGGCTTCTATTATATTTATACACTTAAAAATTACATTTAGTCCTTAAAACTGAAATTATCCTTTAATGTTCAAGCTAATTTTACCGTCATTATCTTTTACATCATTTTTTGTTTTGTCTGCTTCTTCATCTTTAACGTTTCCGTCTGAAGAAACAACAACTTCAGCGCCATAGGATTTTGACATCTGTTTATATATCATGTCCCCAATACCAATTCCACGGCCAGTGGATATTTCGTCTGATATTTTTTCATCCATCATACCTTCATAAATACCACGCGCATGAGATTTTTCAGTCAAACCTTCTCCCCAACTTTGGGAATTACGCATATTTTTGAATATTGAATTGATGAAAAAAGCTTCAAAGTTTTGAGCTGCTTTTTTTAATTTTTCATCTTCACCACTGTCCTTAGCTTCTTTCAGTGCATCTGAAAATGATTTGAGTTCCTCGTCATCCTTCATTCCTGAAACTTGACTCTTTCCAGTAGAAGATATTGATGTAGCATCAATTTTCATGATTTTTCACCTCTATCGCTTCAAACTATTGGCTAGTTCAAGCATACTATCAGCCGTTTGGATTGTTTTCGAATTTACCTCATAGGCTCTTTGAGCTGTGATCAAGTTAATCATTTCTTCTACAACATCAACGTTAGACGTTTCAACGTATCCTTGAAGTATTTCAGATTCTCCGTTTTCTAGATCCGTAGCATCTCCAGACGCAACTGTTGAACCATATAGGTTATTACCCATTGCTTCTAGTCCAGGTGAGTTTGCAAACTTGACTAAATCAAGCTGTCCAATACTTTCAAACTCCTCTGCATCACTTCTTTTAACCGTAATGTTTCCGTTTTTATCTATTACAACAGAAGCCACATCATCACCTAAGTCAATGTCGCCACCATCTCCTTGTACATAATAGCCTTCAGCAGTCGTCAGAAATGCAGAACCATTTGTCACACTTATTTTAAAACCACCATCTCGCGTATAACGTGGTTCACCATTTTGATCATTGATTACAAAAAAACCGTCTCCGTTAATTGCAGCATCTAGTTCACCGCCGGTTTCCTCATAATTTCCATTTGTAAATGATCTAGATGTGGCTGAAGCAAGTACACCATGTCCAATTTCTAGAACCGTTGGTCTGCCTTCACCATCTAAAAAACTATCTCCAGATAATTTTTCATACATCATATCTTTAAACTCTAATCTTTGTTTTTTATATCCAACTGTATTTACATTAGCTAAGTTATTCGAAATTGTATCTATTTTTAATTGAAGCCCCTTCATACCTGAAGCTGCTGACCACATAGCTTTCATATTAATTCCTCCTTGTTATCCTAGACTAAAGTCTTCCAATTTCATTTACAGCCTTGTCAAGAATGTTGTCATGTGTCAGAATAACTCTCTGGCTGGCTTCATAGTTTCTTTGTAATGTCATCATATTAATCATTTCTGTTATAGAATCTGCATTGGACTGTTCTTCAGAAAACTGATGTGTTAGTCCTTCAAAATCAATAATCTCTCCAACGGGGTTATCTTTGAGACGATAATAACCACCGCCCAATTTTTCCAAATCCCCTTTATTGCTAAAGTCTGTTAATTCAAATTTATCTACAATTTCATTGCCTTGAATAATTTCTCCAAATTCATTCACAGCAAAGTCATCACCATCTAAACTAATATTTCCGTTAAAGCCTTGAATCGGATAGCCATCAGCTGTTTTTAAGATACCATCACCGTCGGTCTTAAAATGACCATCTCTTGTGAATACCTCTCCATAAGGTGTATTCACTGTGAAAAAACCATCACCTTCAAGGGCTATATCCAGTGGTCGATCCGTTCTTATTATTTGACCTTGTGTAAAATCGGTAAATACACGGTTAAGTTTTACACCTGCAGATATGGTTCCGATTACATCTCTATTTGCAGCGGATACCAGTCGATCCACAAGAGTACCACCCACTAGGACTTCTCCACTTTCATTAATTTCAAAGTTTTGATCCGTACCTACTTGAATAGGATTTCCACTTTCACCTAAAAGACGATCTCCTAAATTCCAGTTTTTACTGTTATCACTATTTAAATAATATGTCGAAAGAAATCCATTACTGTCCGTTGAAAACTTTGCGGTTCTATTATGGCTGACGCCTGTATCAGTAGCGATTCTAAAGAAACCACTATCTGTAGAAACCTCATAATCTTCGCCATTTTTTTCTACACTTACTCTGTTCGGTAGACCTTCTGTTGTGAATCTTGAACCATTAAACTTTGCCATCAATACATTATTGAATGACTCTGTTGTAACATCATCACGTTTAAAACCAGCCGTTTCTATGTTAGCAATATTGTTACTGATTGCGTCTATTTTTCTATTGTTTGTTACCAGTGATGTGCCCGATATATAAAGTCCACGAATCATGAAGAGCCTCCCAAAATAATATCACGTTAATCTCACAAGTATTATCGGCTAGGAGGCCCTAAATCTTTAACTTATTTTATTGTTTTAATGGTTTTTCTTAATTCAGGAAATTGCATAATATCATTTATCATTTAGTGTTGATGCCAAAGCCTCAATATTTTGGCTTAAAACCGTGATTTCACTTACCGATTTCTTGGATATAACACGTGTCACCACTCGATCAAAGAGGCGCATTTTTTCAAAATCGAGTGCATATCCCAAATAACTAATGATCCTTGCATGTTTTATGAGGTTTTCTGGAAAACTTTCTTTTGCCACTTTGATGGCGTCACTTTGAACTGAACCTGTCACGAAGAACGCAATTTTTTTATTCATTAATAGACGATTATAGTTTTCGCAAAAATCTAAAACGGCACTGTTGGGTCTACCAACATAAATGGATGAGCCAATTATAATATTATCAAATTTGGTAAGGTCTACAGAATAATCCTTACCACAGTTTTCAACAACAACGTCACCCTCTATATGATCTGCCAGAAGGTTCGACACATTTTCTGTAAAGCCGTATTTACTTGCATATAAGATTAAGGTTCTCATATAAATCACCTTTCATTTCACTCACTTAGTCAATATAATTCTCTCTATGGTTCTATTAAACCCTAACTTTCTTTCATTTCTCTTAAACCCAGATTAAAAATTCCTAAGAAATGTGGAAACTATTTGTGACCAACACCAAATAAATAAGGGGCTGTTGCAAAATACAGTCCCTTTTTATGAAGAAACAGAGATTCGCAAATTCAGCCTTACGAAAACATAGACGACTGTGAAACTCATGCTATTTCAAAATTTTAGTCATAGATCCCGGCCAAACTCGCTATGCTCAAACAGCGTCCGGGATTTTTCTATGTCCAAAATTCTGAAATCGCTGACTTTCATCAGACACCTATGATTCTTCAGTCTGAAACCGCGAAACTCCGTTTTTATATAAGAAATACATTTTTTACACCACTAAACTACCAAAAAAGCTTACAGGCGGGTTCAAAAGAACCCGCCTGAGTTGTATGATGAAGCTATGTCTAGTAACAACAAAATACTTAAAGATTATAACAATAATCACGTAGAAGAACAACTGCTTCTACCATTTGATCTTGGACGGATCATTCCAAATGATGATAGTGTACGGCTGCTAGATCGAGTTCTTGAGGAGGTTGACTACAAAGAACTGAATTCGATGTACTCTCGCAAAGGGAGAAAATCCGCGGTTGCACCAAAGACTCTATTCAAGATCATTGTCTATGGATATATGAATGGCATCTATTCATCAAGAGCACTTGAAACAAGCTGTCGGCGAGACATAAATTTCATGTGGCTTCTTGGTGATGAGAAAGTGCCTGATCATAGCACAATCAGTAGATTTAAAAAAGGAAGACTGGGATGTGTAATCGATGAACTCTTTGCTCAGTTTGTGAAGAAACTTAAGGCGCTTAACGAGATTTCCTATGAAAATATATTTATAGATGGAACGAAACTGGAATCCTCTGCGAATAAATACACATTTGTTTGGAAAAGAGCTGTGGAGAAGCACGAAACACGTCTTCAGGAAAAACTTAGTGAAAAAATTACAGAAATAGTGTGCAGATATGATCTAAAAACAAGAGACCACAAAAATATTATAGACAAGTTGATGGGACTAAAAGATGAGCAGAAAATAGAGTTTGTTTCCGGTAAAGGCAAACGAAAAACACAACTTCAAAGAGATATTGAGACTCTTACTGAAATGAAGGATCGTCAAGAAAAATATGATGGCTATTACAAAATCTTAGGCGACCGCAACAGTTTCTCTAAAACCGACTCAGATGCTACTTTCATGCGAATGAAAGAGGATCATATGCGAAACGGACAACTCAAACCAGCCTATAATATTCAGATTGGCGTTGAAGGAGAGTATGTAGTGGGTGTGGACATTTCAGATAAATGTACAGACCAAACAACACTTTGGCCATTCCTTGAAAAGAGCGAACGACTTCTTGGTGTGAAATACAAGAACATTGTGGCAGATGCAGGATATGAAAGTGAAGAGAACTATGTGAAACTAGAAGAAAATAAACAAACATCATACATTAAACCTAGCAATTACGAACAAACTAAATCTAGAGCATTCAAAAATAAAATAGGTCGGCGAGAAAATATGACCTATGATTCTAAGAACGATACCTACATTTGTACCCAGGGCAAAAAACTCACATTTGAAAGATATAAAAAACGGACTTCCAAAACAGGCTTTGAATCGAAGGTCAGTGTTTACCAGTGTGAAGATTGCTCGAAATGTTTTGTGAAAGCCAAGTGTACTAAAGCTGCAGGCAATAGACGTATTGAAGTATCACATGCTTTTCTAAATTTTCGTGAAAATTCAAGAGCAAATATTACTTCAGCTCTTGGCACATGTCTTCGTATGAATAGATCTATTCAAGTTGAGGGTGTCTTTGGCATACTCAAACAGAATTATGGTTTTAGAAGATTTCTCTCAAAAGGCAAAGCTAATGTTGGAACTGAGTTCGTACTATTGTGTTTTGGATACAACTTCAATAAGTTGCACAGAAACATTCAAAATAGTAAAAATGGTACAACCTTATATACTTTAAAACCAGCATAAATGATGAATCTAAAATTTTAATGCATGAGGGGTCAAACCCTCTATTTGTGATGTCTAAAATTAGATTGTGAATATGAGTAAATTGAGTTTATCAATGAAATCTCACATATTCATGCAAAAAAACAAAAAAGAAGTGTTGCTGATGACTTTCTAACGAAAGTCATCAGCAACACCCCCTATGTATCTCATAAATTTGTAATGATAATGGATTAAGAAAAAAACGACTCATAATCTTTTAGATAGTATTTTTTCTTTAATCAAGGAACGAATTTTCCATGACTTATGAACGTACTCCAGTACGTGATTAAGGCATGTAAAATTCAGTGACGCAGAGTAAAGGAAAAAGACGACGCCTAATATGCACGCGCATTACGTCTATTGGTAATCATCGACTTCTCTAACACGTCTAAGTGTTCTAGCGACATACCTGTCCCCTTAGCAACACATGAAATTGCTTCTTCAGCAATATATGTTGGGATGCCTGTACGTTTTTCAAGAAGTTTATTAAGGCCATGAAGCAGTGCGCCTCCACCTGTCATAACTATGCCCCGAGAACTGATGTCTGAAGCAAGCTCTGGTGGTGTTTTTTCTAGAACAGCATGTACTGCATCACTAATTGCATTAACTGGCTCATGAAGGGCTTCTAGCATTTCATCGCTTGTAACTGTAATGTTCTTAGGAAGTCCTGTAATAAGGTCACGACCACGGCAATCCATCTTAATTGCTTTAGGACGTGGTGCAGCAGTTCCTATATTAATTTTTAATTCCTCGGCAGTTCTCTCACCAATCAAAAGATTATGTGCTTTACGCATATACTTGATAATGGCTTCGTCGAACTTGTCACCCGCAACCTTAATAGACTTGCTTACAACAATTCCACCAAGTGAAATGACAGCAATATCTGCTGTACCACCACCGATATCAATCACCATGTTTCCATCTGGTTTCGTAATATCTAGGCCGGCACCAATAGCAGCTGCAATGGGCTCTTCGATCAAGAATGTACGTCCGCCACCAGCTTCCATTGTCGCGTCAATAACAGCACGTTTTTCAACCTCTGTAACACCACTTGGAACACAAACGATAATCTTCGGTTTGAAGAATCTTCGACGTCCACACGTTTTATTAATAAAATGTCTAAGCATACGCTCTGTTACTTCATAATCAGAAATAACCCCATCTTTAAGTGGACACGTAGCTACAATATTACCAGGCGTACGGCCAAGCATTTTTCTTGCTTCAGCTCCTACAGCCAGTACTTTATCTGTATTTCTATCGATTGCAACAACCGACGGCTCTTGAAGAACAATTCCTTTGCCCTTAATATATACAAGAACGCTGGCTGTACCTAAGTCGATTCCTATTTCAGCACCAAATCCGAACATCCCGATCCACCTTCCGCGTCAATGTTTATTTAAAAACTCCCAATGACCTCTGTTACTTACTCAGTAACTCTCTTAATATTTGCTCCAACTGCACGTAATTTTTCTTCGATACGAACATATCCACGGTCAATATGACGGATTTCACTCACTTCTGTAATACCTTCAGATACAAGTCCTGCTAATATAAGCGCAGCACCAGCTCTAAGGTCTGTTGCCTTTACTTGAGCACCTTGAAGTTTTTTAGTGCCCTGAATTACAGCACTATGTCCTTCAATTTTAATATTTGCACCCATGCGGTTAAGTTCCGCTACATGCATAAATCGGTTCTCAAAAACAGTCTCATTGATAACACTTGTACCTTCTGAGAATGCCATAAGAGCCATAAACTGCGCCTGCATGTCCGTTGGGAAACCAGGGTAAGGCAGAGTTGTGACATCCACTGATGAAAAATCTGCTTTGCCTGTTACTCGAATTGCATCATCATATTCCTCTACAGCAACATTACATTCACGTAATTTTGCAATAATAGGCTTCAAATGACTTGTTACTACGTTTTCTATCATCAGGTCACCACCTGTGATTGCAGCTGCAACCATGTAGGTTCCTGTTTCAATTCTATCTGGAATAACTTCGTGTGTTGCACCGGCTAATTTCTCAACACCACTGATGCGAATTGTATCCGTACCCGCTCCTTTAATAGAAGCGCCCATTTTATTTAGGAAATTGGCCAGATCTATTATTTCTGGTTCCTCTGCTGCATTTTCTAGTGTCGTTAGACCTTCAGCAAGTGTTGCAGCCATCATGATATTCGCTGTAGCACCAACGCTTGGGTAATCCAGGTATATTTCCGCACCTTTTAAACGCCCTTCAATTTTGGCTTCAACATATCCATGACCCAGTTCAACTTCTGCACCCAGTGCTGTGAATCCCTTTAAATGCAAGTCAATTGGACGTGCGCCAATTGCACAACCTCCTGGTTGTGAAACCCGTGCAACACCAAATCTAGCAAGAAGTGGACCCATAACATAAAACGAAGCTCTCATTTGCTGTACCAATTCATATGGTGCTTCATGACTTGTTAAGTTTGAAGCATCAATCTTTATGCTCTCTTCTGATCGATCTACTTTTGCGCCTAGAACTGTCAATAGTTCAGCCATCACACCTACATCTTTAAGTGCTGGCACCTCATCTATCATACAAGGTTCTTCTGTTAATAATACTGCTGGCAGTAGTGCCAGGACAGAGTTTTTAGCTCCATTAACCTTGATGGTCCCCTTTAAAGGTTCACTTTTTTCTACAACGAACTTTGACAATGTTTACCTCCTCGTCACGCAAATCATACATCAGCTGCCTCGTCCGATTCTAGCTGATGGTGATTCTTCCTTCAATCATTTATCATATTTAATCGTAAGCGGTAATTTCCGCATAATTTCAAAAATACCATTAATTGTACAGACTCAAGATTTATAGGACAGAATTACCTTCAAACAATTGATAAAACTGGTTTCTATTAACTTTGATACTACACATCTACTTTATTATATATTAAATGTTTTTTAAACTCCACTATTTGCAACTATTTTTACTGAATTTTATCTTTTTCTTTAAAAAAAGTTCTTTACATCTATATTATGACCAAATTTCATGATAAACACTTGGATATATCACTGTTTGAGTCGAGTTTCCTTGTCTATTTCCCCATGACTAAAACTTGTTTTGATTCTCATAAACGTAAAAAACCACCAGAGTATTCTGGTGGTTTTCAGCTGATAAATCAGCCATTTAGATATAATTAGTGATCTGCACTGTGGCCCGCTACATGAAGACGATTCATCGCCTTACTTAGAGCAGCTTTGGCACGTGCTACATCAACTTCTTTATCTGTACCGTCTACACGGCCTTTTGCTCTTTGATACGCATCTTTGGCTCTATCAATATCAATATTTTCAGACCATTCTGCAGCATCTGTTACAATAACAACTTGACCTTCATCGATCGTTAGGAATCCTCCAGCACAAGCGGCTTCAAGGAATTTCCCATCTTTACGAATTCGGATTTTGCCAACTGATACAGGCGCAACAAGTGGTTCGTGATCATGAAGGATACCGATGTCGCCTTCCGTTGTACGGACGATGACCATCTCCGTCTGACCTTCAAAGAAATTACAGTCAGGCGTTACGATTTCAAGATTGTATAGTGTAGCCATACATCAACACCTCCTATGCTTTATCCAGGTCCACCCGGATTACCGCATGGATTTTGCTTTTTCTATAGCTTGCTCAATCGTGCCTACCATCAGGAATGCACCCTCTGGAAGATCATCGTGCTTACCTTCAAGGATTTCCTTGAAGCCACGCACTGTTTCTTTAAGTGGAACATATACACCAGCCATACCCGTAAACTGCTCAGCAACGTTAAATGGTTGTGAGAAGAAACGTTCTAACTTACGTGCACGGTTAACGACAATTTTATCTTCGTCAGATAATTCATCCATACCAAGGATCGCGATGATATCTTGAAGCTCCTTGTAACGCTGAAGCATTTCCTGTACCGAACGAGCTACTTGGTAGTGCTCTTCACCAACAACTTCTGGTGCAAGAATACGAGAAGAAGAATCCAGTGGATCAACCGCAGGGTAGATACCCTTTTCAGTGATCTTACGAGAAAGTACTGTCTTTGCATCCAGGTGTGAGAACGTTGTCGCAGGAGCCGGGTCAGTAAGGTCATCGGCAGGTACGTATACAGCCTGTACCGATGTGATTGAACCCTTCTTCGTTGACGTGATACGTTCCTGAAGTGCACCCATGTCTGTTGCCAGCGTTGGCTGGTAACCTACGGCAGATGGCATACGACCCAGTAGGGCCGATACTTCAGAACCTGCTTGTGTAAATCGGAAGATGTTATCTACGAATAGTAGAACGTCACGATTTTCCTCATCACGGAAGTACTCAGCCATTGTAAGACCCGTCAGACCAACACGCATACGTGCTCCTGGCGGCTCATTCATCTGACCAAATACCATGGCAGTTTTCGAGATTACGCCCGACTCTGTCATCTCGTGGAAAAGGTCATTACCTTCACGAGTACGCTCGCCTACGCCAGCGAAAACAGATAAACCACCGTGCTCTGTTGCAATATTGTTGATAAGTTCCTGGATAAGAACCGTTTTACCAACACCTGCACCACCGAACAGACCGATCTTACCACCCTTAGCATAAGGTGCGATAAGGTCAACGACTTTGATACCTGTTTCCAGGATCTCAGAAGCTGTTTCCTGCTCATCGAATGGCGGCGCTTCTCTATGGATTGGCCACGGGTTTCCTTCAAACTTTAATTCTTTTTCATCAATTGCTTCCCCAAGAACGTTGAAGATACGTCCTAGAGTCGCAGCGCCAACTGGTACTGAAATTGGTGCTCCAGTTGCTACTGCATCAATTCCACGAACAAGACCGTCCGTAGAAGACATGGCAATACAACGTACCGTATTGTCACCGATATGCTGGGCAACTTCTGCTGTTAGCTTAATGTCACCGTACTCAATTCGAACCGCATCCATGATTGCTGGAAGCTGGTCCGACTCGAAGCGTATATCAAGGACCGGGCCGATAATTTGTACGACCTTACCGATCGCTTGCTTCATATCAGATACACATCCTTTCAATCTGCTCTATGCAGTGGCAAAAAACTACTTAAGAGCTTCCGCACCACTAACAATTTCAGATATTTCCTGAGTAATCGCTGCCTGACGTGCCTGGTTGTATGTAAGTGACAGTGTTGCGATCATATCATCAGCATTGTCAGATGCATTTTCCATAGCCATACGTCTTGCTGCTTGTTCCGAAGCTGATGATTCAACCAAAGCGCCGAATAATGTAGATTCCATGTATTTTGGAATTACATAGCTGAGAACAGCTTCTGCAGATGGCTCATAAGATACGAACTCGTTCATATCGTTATCGTCATCATTTTCTTTGACTTCCTCTTCAGGCATTTCAACTGGCAACAGTTTTAACATATGTGGCTCTTGAGCAATTGTCGATACCAGTCTTGTATAAACAAGCTTGATTTCATCAACTTTTTCGTCAGTATAAAGCTTCAGCGCTTTACGAGCAATATCTTGTGCATCTGCAAACGTTGGTTTTTCAGATATGTACAAGTACTCACCAAGGCTATCTACTTCATTCTTTTTAAAGAAGTCTCTTGCTTTTTTACCAATAGTAATACATGTTGCTTTATCGTGGCTATCTATATCAGCCAAAGTTCTTTTTAATACATTAATATTGTAGCCGCCGCACAAACCTCTGTCAGCAGACACGACGATGTAAAGCGTCTTTTTTACGTCTCGAACATTGAGGTAATCATGTTTAAGTGATTTCTCATTACGGATAATATCTTGAACCGTACTCATTACAGTTTCAAAATAGGGTCTCGTAATGTCGACACGGTCTTTCGCCCGCTTGAGTTTGGCAGTGGAAACCAGTTCCATGGCTTTAGTTATCTGTCTAGTGCTATTAACACTTTGGATTTTCAGCTTTATATCGCGAATACCCGCTCCCGCCATGAGTCACTACCTCCCTTAATTAGAAATCTTATTTGCGTTCATCATCACGGATTTCGAACGTGCCTTTGAATTCAGCAATTGAAGATTCTAGCATTTCAATGATTTCATCACTTAATGTGCCAACTTCTTTAACCTTCTTGCCTACTTCTGGCTTGTTGTTTCTCATGAAATCAACAAATTCAAGTTCAAAACGCTTGATTGCAGCCACTGGAATGTCAGTCATATGCTTCTTAGTAATAGCATAGATAACCATAACTTGCTCTTCAACCTTCATGGTATCGTTCTGGTTTTGCTTTAGAACTTCCATTAGACGAGCGCCATGTTCCAGTGTTGCTTGAGTCGACTTATCAAGGTCTGAACCGAACTGTGCAAACGATGCAAGCTCACGGTATTGTGCCAGTTCCAGACGGATCTGACCTGATACCTTTTTCATTGCCTTGATCTGTGCGTCACCACCAACTCGAGATACCGAAATACCAGAGTTAACTGCAGGACGCTGACCCGCATTAAAGAGTTCCGTTTCAAGGTAGATCTGACCATCAGTGATGGAGATTACGTTTGTCGGAATATAAGCTGATACGTCACCCGCTTGAGTTTCAATGATAGGCAGAGCAGTGATTGAACCACCACCTAGACTGTCATTTAACTTAGCAGCACGTTCTAGCAGACGCGAGTGGATGTAGAATACATCACCCGGGTAAGCTTCACGGCCTGGCGGACGTCTTAGTAGAAGAGACATGGCACGGTAAGCTACGGCATGTTTAGATAAATCATCATAAACAATAAGAACGTGCTTGCCTTGGTACATGAATTCTTCTGCCATCGCAACACCAGCATATGGTGCGATATATTGAAGTGGCGCTGGATCAGAAGCTGTTGCAGAAACAACGATTGTGTAATCAAGTGCACCTGCGTTTTCAAGCGTCTGAACAAGACCTACTACTGTAGATTTCTTTTGACCAATTGCTACGTAGATACAGATTACATCTTCATCCTTTTGGTTGATGATTGTATCGATTGCAACAGTTGTTTTTCCAGTTTCACGGTCACCGATGATCAGCTCACGCTGGCCACGTCCTACCGGGATCATAGAGTCAATTGCTTTAATACCTGTTTGAAGTGGCTGGTGAACCGACTTACGTGCAATTACACCAGAAGCCTGTGCTTCAATAGGTCTAGACGTATCAGTTTTAATTGGGCCTTTGCCATCAATGGCTTGGCCTAGAGAATCGACAACACGTCCTAGAAGTGCGTCACCTGTTGGAACCTCAACGATTCTTTCAGTTCTCTTAACTGTATCGCCTTCTTTGATATGCATGTCATTACCGAAAAGTACGGCACCAACACTATCTTCTTCCAAGTTAAGAACCATTCCGTAAACATCATGTGGAAACGCGAGTAGCTCGCCAGCCATACATTTTTCAAGGCCGTGAACACGTGCGATCCCGTCACCAACCTGAATAACGGTACCAGTGTCTTCAACTTGGAGTTTTGATTCATATTCTTTAATCTGTGCTTTTATGACAGAACTAATCTCTTCAGGTCTGAGATTCATGATCAAATCCTCCTATTACTATTAGGGATATACATAATTCAAATTGAAATTCCGCACACAACATACAACCTTGTCAACCAGAAAATCAGTATGTTGTACTTAGACTCAACCGAATGTCATTACGCATAATCCTTATACAATTAACTGCGCCAGGTTGTCTTTCATGATATCGAGACGGTTCTTAACCGAGCCGTCGATAACTTTATCACCGATTTTTACAACAAGTCCGCCAATGATTTCTGGATTAACCAGTGCACGTAGACGTACTTCTTTACCAGTGACCTTAGCCAGTTTTTCAGTCAGCGTCTTCTGCTCTTCATCTGTTAGAGTCACAGCAGATTCAACAACTGCTTTTACAACACCTTTATGATCATCAACCATGTCAACAAATTCAGTATAGATACCGCTAATTGCAGTCCCTCTTTTTTTGTCGATTAGAATCTTCATGAAGTTCATCACTTCTGTCGATACTTGTTCGCCGAAAACCTTTACGATGATGTCTTTTCGTTCTTCTTTGTTTATCTTAGGTGTTCTGAAGACTTCATAAAACTCAGGATGTGTTTTAAAACTTTCGTTTATAAAAGCAAGTTCATCCTTGATTTGGTCTAGATTATCAAGTTCAAGAGCCACTTCAAATAGGGCTTGTGCGTAAGTACTGGATACTAGCTTTGCCATTTTGTATCCCCTACCTCATCAATCACCTTAGAGATCATGTCTCTGTGATCCGCGTCCTTGACATCCTTCTCAATAATTTTAGAAGCTGCAAGTAGAGCCATTGATGCGATGTCATCTTTAAGATGGTTAATCGCTTTCACTTGCTCACGCTCAATATCATTCTGTGCTTTAACTTTAAGGTTTGCTGCGTCATTTTCTGCTTGTTTAACAATTGCAGACGCACGCTTTTCAGCCTTAGCTGAAGCATCACGAATGATTTGCTTGCCTTCTTCATCAGATTTTTCAATCTTTCCTATGTAATCTGTTTTAAGTTGCTCTGCTTCCTGCTGGAGCTTCGCTGCATCATCATACTCACCAGCAATTTCCTGCTCGCGCTTTTCCATAAACTCAGTTACGGGTTTAAACAGCAGCTTTTTCAGGAAGAAGAACAGAATAAGAGTATTGACAATCTGAAATACCATTGTCCAGTCAAACTGAACTAGGCCGCTTTTCTCAACCGCTGCGGTTGCAATTACGGGCATTAAATTCATTGCCATTCTTCTGTGCCTCCCTTCTGATTAATTTCATCTTCAAAGGGCCATCCCTTTGAGGCTTATGCTATGACTTATAGCATTCCTACAAGTGGATTAGCAAACAGTAGAATTAGGGCAATGATAAGACCGTAGATACCAGTTGTCTCGGCAACTGCTGCACCAAGTAGCATAGTTCTTACGATGTCACCCTGAGCTTCAGGCTGTCTTCCAACACCTTCTGCACCTTTACCAGCTGCATAACCCTGGCCAATACCAGGTCCAATACCAGCGATCATTGCAAGGCCAGCACCAATTGCTGAACATGCAAGTATAAGAGCTTTACCTGTGATAGGTTCCATAATCATTTTCCTCCTAATTATAGATTTAAGTCATCATCTTCTTAATTGAATTTTTCTTTTGTAATAAAAGATAGTTGTTTTGATGTTAATCACTAATGAGCTTCACACGAATTAAATCACACACACGGCTTACAGCATTCCTATTAAAGGATTTGCGAACATAAGCGCCAAAGAGATAATTAGTGCATAGATACCCGTTGTTTGAGCAACGGCCTGCCCTAGGAACATCGTACGTACGATAGCAGATTGAAGCTTCGGTCTTTTACCAACCGCTTCTGTGCCTTTTCCTGCTGCATAACCCTGACCAATACCTGGTCCAATACCTGCGATCATTGAGAAACCCGCACCCAGTGCTGAAAAAGCAATAATAAGTGCTGAACCTTCTAAGTTCACAAGTGGATTACCAAACAGAAGAATTAAAGCCACTACAAGTGCAAGAATACCGGATGTTTCCGCTACGGCTGCACCAAGTAGCATAACCATGGTCGATTGTTTTGAGCCTTTAGGATTTCTAGCAACAGCTTCTGCGCCTTTACCAGCAGCAAAACCTTGCCCGATACCCGGTCCAATACCCGCGATCATAGCTAAACCTGCACCGATTGCCGATGCTGCAAGGATCAGGGCTTTTCTGTCGAAGCTCATCAACCAGTCTAAAAACATCATGATAAAATTGGTCGATTCCATTCATACACCCCATTCCTAGCGATGTTAGTCCATGGCGATGGAAACGAATACCATCGTCAGCATTGCAAAAATGAATGATTGCAGCAAACCTGCAAACAAGTCAAAGTAGACGTGTAGCGGTGCGGCAATAACTTGGAATACTGGAACAACTGCACTCATACCGACAAGTCCAAACACAGAACCCGACAGCGAGTATAACGCGCCGTAGAGTAGGTTCATGACTATTACACCACCAATGATGTTACCAAACAGACGGAACGACAGCGATATCGGTGTCGCAATCTCACCCATTAGGTTAATTGGTAGTAAGAACGGCATTGGTTCCAAGAATCCCTTTAAGTAGGCACCAATCCCTTTAGATTTAACTCCAAAGTAATGGATCATTGCAAATGTCATAAGTGCAAGAGCCATTGTTGTATTGATGTCTGCAGTAGGTGGTCTAACGTTAAATAGACCCGCAATGTTCGCAATTCCGATAAACATCATGATCGTTCCAACATACGGAGCAAATCCAATTCGTGAATCGCCCATTGTTTGTTTTGTTAGATCGTTGATGCCGCCAACTATTGCTTCGGTTACAACTTGTGTCCCTTTTGGGACCTTTTGAAGATTTCGTGTTGCCATATAAGCAAACAAAATCAGGACGGCCATGATTAACCAAGTGTTCACAACCGTTTCAGTCACCGGGATTATTACTTGTTCCCCAGCGGAGAAAAACGGTGTTGTGATTTTGAAGATAATCTTTGGGCCAAAACCACCAGCACCCACCTATTCATCCTCCTTTCTCTTAAAGATGTTAAGGAAATAGTGCTTGTCATTAAGTAAGTTAGTGGTAAGCAGCACCACCTTAATCAGCATCAGTCCTACGATCGTTCCCAACACGTGGATATAATCCGCTTGGATGGAAACCCATAAAACAACACCGTAAATGACATAGCGAAGAAAATATTTACGAGTCGTAAAGCCTTGCGCCTTATCTGGCGGTAGCTCTACAGCCCGGCTCAAAGTCTTTGCTAGCTCAATGAAATTCAAAATTCCAATTGCTGAGCCAAACATCAGACCGAGAACGTACTGGTTTGGGTTGTCGATAACGACAAAGAATAGGACTGCGAATATTACAGTGGCTATAACTGCAAACTTAATAGTTCGACGCTCGAGATCACGTACTTCGTTCATGTACATCTCACTTTCCTTTCGTATGTCGCATGGCGAGTTTATACAAGTTTAGGAATGCTGTAAGAACACCCAGCAAAATACAGATTAGCAGTGCACCTGGTCCGAATCCAAACCATTCACCCAGTTTCTTGCCAATCCAGACTGACCCAAATATTGGTAACAACATTTCAAGTCCAACCTGCGATATAATCGCTAGATTCTTATACATCCCATAATCTTTTTCAAACATGCCATCACTCGTTCCTTATACTTACTTGCCGGTCTCGAATGACCAAATATGTAATATGCCCACTTTTAAGGCATTTTTTCGATGTCGTAAAACGTGTTTCTTCTTATATTTAATAAGAACTATGTAATTCGTGTATTCAATCACACGATCTTGTGTATGAATATTCTAAAAATTAATACAAGTCTATATTCACGAAGATGAATGACCCTGTGAGTCATTCATCCGGTATATTATTCACCCATATGAATCTAGTTTACTTTGAATCATGGACACCATTCTCTAATTCCACCTACCTGCGTTTGTGAATTTAGAAATGATCGTTACGTCAAAATCGTACCATGCATCAAATTGTTATTATCCAGTTGTATTTTCAGGTTAAATCATATTTTCAACCTGCAAACGGGTCATACTATGCCTCTGTCCGTATAGAGCCGAACTCAACCACTCTACAAGTCTACCATATTTTCGTGAGTTTGTGGATACCTCTCACAAGCCAAAATGCAAGATGACATAAAAAAACATGACTTTTTCGAAAAAATTCGATTATTTTGATGTGATTCTTTATAAACAATATACAAAGAGCCCTTAGATACATTTTGACATCATTTTCACAAAGTTTCAAGCCCAACTGTACATATTTATCACCTTATTGTACAAATAAACCTTATCCTATATATAACACTCTCAAAATTGTAAATATCGCTGTACATTTTTCCCAAGAGGGAAAACGTTATCAGGCATATGCCCACAAGCATCCATCGTGTCCCTACATGTTTTCTATAGATATATTACAATTTTTTAACGCTTTCAAATGTCAAAATAGCTACAAGTGAGTTGTGAAGCTATTCACAAAGCTTTTTGGGATTGTTTTAACTTCCGTACAATTTTTGGTGATCCTTGCAACATTGTTACAGATTCGGCATTTTTTCAGTATAATCAGAATATTTCCGTTTTTTTCCGTTGGGATTTAAAATCTTGTTAACTCGTTATAAATTAAACAAAAGCCGGAAGTTTTTTCATTAGAAAACACTACCGGCTGAACTTACTGCAATTACACACTTTATGATACGGTCGCTCGATTTCCACTCAACTCGTAAAGACGCATCTAAGTAATAATCAAGCTCCAAAACTTGTATAATTGAATACATAAATTTTATGATTTTGATCATCAGATTGAAAATCAATCTAACTGGTCTATGAATCTAGCAAAAGCATTTTGACCTTGCTTATCTGTCTTAAATACACCGGCATACTCAAGTACTTTCAAGAATTTTTTCCCTGTTTCAACTTCTAATATTCCCCGTGCTTCTTCTGAGGATTTAGGATTATACTTCAATTTCAATTCACTTAACCATTCAAGATGCAGCTGAATCGCTTCAGTATCCCCTTGGTCATGATTCACCCAGTGATTGGCGAGCTCTGTTAACTCAGTCTCCAATCTTGCCGGTAAAACTGCAAGTCCCATCACCTCAATTAACCCAATATTTTCTTTTTTAATGTGATGCACATCTCCATGAGGATGGAATATACCTAGAGGATGTTCTTCACTTGTCCGGTTATTTCTAAGAACAAGATCCACTTCAAACGATCCACGTTTGTAGCGTGCTATAGGTGTCACTGTATTATGATTTTCACTAGACGAATGCGCTCTAATTCCAACGGATTCATCACTATACTCACGCCACGAGTCCAGTATCTGTTCTGACAGATTTACGAGTATGCTTTTGGATGGATGTCTCAGTCTAATTACAGACATGGGCCAGTTCAAGGTTGCAACTTCTACATCTGGATATTCTTTAAGTTTATATACCCTTGAAACAGATGCGTTTTCCATAGCAAAAGTATAATTGCCACCTTGGAAGTGATCATGGGAGAGTATCGATCCACCAACAATCGGCAAGTCAGCATTAGACCCGATAAAATAATGCGGGAATTGCTCCACAAAATCGGTGAGTCTGACAAATGTATCTCGCCCTATTTTCATAGGATCATGAGCACCTTTGAGTATAATACTGTGTTCGTTAAAATATACGTAAGGTGAGTATTGAAGAAACCAAGCTTCATTAGCCAAATTAACTGGTATAATCCGGTGGCTATGCCGTCCTGGATGGTTCAAGCGACCACTATACCCTTCGTTTTCCCGGCACAGAAGGCACTTTGGATATCCGCTCTGAGGCAAGTTTTTAGCTTCTGCAATTGCTTTTGGGTCTTTCTCCGGTTTTGATAAGTTAATCGTTATGTCTAAAGTCCCAAAAGGCGTTTCAGATTTCCACTCACGGTTTTTCTTTATACGATTCATACGAATATAGTTGGTGTCTTGACTAAACTTGTAGTACCAATCTGTTGCCTTATTTGGTCCTTCTTTATATCTTTTTTCAAATTCTAATATTACCTGAGAAGGTCTGGGTACAAAAGCATTCATTATTTTAGAATCAAACAGATCTCTATATACAGCAGTATTGTTTTCAAATAAGCCATTTTCAAAAGACCAGTCCAATATATTTTCAAGAATTTCAGTTGGAGCGTCCGGAATGTCTTCAGTGGGCAGGTGTCCTGTAAAATCATCCAGTCCTAGTATTTCCAAGGCTTGATTGATGCTATAACATAGGTCCTGCTCAGTGATTAATTCATTTTTAAGCGCAAACGCCGCCAAACGTCCAAGATCATGTTGTATGCTCATTTCATTCCTCCTATGCATCAAATCCATCAGGATTGTTGTTGTGCCATGCCCATGCAGAGGCAATTATCTCTTTGATATTTTCGTGAACGGGTTGCCAGCCAAGCTCACTTTTGGCTTTTTGAGACGATGCAACCAGTCGTGCAGGATCTCCTGAACGTCTTGGTGTCACCTCAGCAGGAATCGTGTGGCCTGTCACCTCTCGAGCTGCATCTATAATCTCTTTTACGGAATATCCTGAACCTGATCCAAGATTGTAAACGGAGCTTTCCTTACCTTCATTTAACCTGTTTAGTGCTCTATAGTGTGCATCTGTCAGATCACTGATATGAATATAGTCACGTATACATGTTCCATCAGGTGTATTGTAATCATCCCCATAAATAGAGATTTGATCACGTTTACCCAGTGGGACTTGCAAAACAAGTGGAATCAAATGTGTTTCAGGATGATGATCTTCACCTATCAAAGATGATTTATGGGCACCCGCCACATTAAAATAGCGGAGAGATACATATTTAATTCCATGGGCAAAATCTGCCCACTTAATCATTTTTTCCATTGATAATTTCGTTTCACCATAGGCATTTGTAGGTTCTGTTGTATCTGACTCTAATATTGGAATACTTTCTGGTTCACCATAGGTTGCTGCAGTAGACGAAAATACTATTTTCTTAACGTCTGCATCACGCATTGCCTCAAGCAATACTTGGGTTCCGTATACATTGTTATCATAATACTTTAATGGGTTTGTCATACTTTCACCAACCAATGAGTTTGCGGCAAAGTGAATGACTGCCTTAATTGCGTATTTTTCAAATATAGCCTTTAGGAATACTCTGTCTTTTATGTCACCTTGTTCGAAAATAGCACCAGAATGGACTGCATCTTTATGCCCTGTTTGAAGATTATCAACGACAAGAACTTGTTCGCCTCTTTCGATCAAATCATACACCATATGACTCCCTATATACCCAGCACCACCACAAACCAGTATCATATTTTCCTCCCAATTTCCTGAGCACCACTACCCACTTCAGCTATATAAAATGATGCTGCATAACCAATTTTACTTGCATATAATGCACCGACATTTTTTATGAAATCATCGACCTTTTCTGATTCTATTATGCTCACTGTGCATCCACCAAAACCAGCACCTGTCATCCTTGAACCAAGGACTCCTTTTTGACTGAGAGCGAGTTCTACAAGTGTATCCAGCTCAAGACCTGTCACTTCGTAGTCATCTCGCAAACTATTATGAGATGCTGTCATCAGTTGACCAAAGCTTTCTAGTTCTCCATTTTTTAAAGCCTCTACTGCTTTAAGCGTTCTTTGATTTTCTGTCACAGCATGACGCGCTCTTTTTCTATCAATCTCAGAGGTTATTTTTGCTTTATTTGCTTCAAATTGAGCATTGGTCAAATCACCCAATGTCTCAATTTCAAGTGTTTTTTGCAACTCAGACAAAGCACGCTCACATTCACTTCGTCTTTCGTTGTATTTTGACTCACTTAAGGCGCGTCTCTTATTTGTATTGGCAATTACTATGGACTTCCCTTCAAGCTCAAGGGGGGCATACTCATACTTTAAGTTGCTGCAGTCCAGTAAAATTGCATGTCCTTTTTTCCCCATTCCAATAGCAAATTGATCCATAATACCACAATTTACGCCATTAAAATTATTTTCAGAGTATTGGCATGCCTTCACAAGTTCCACACGGTCCATTTCAAACTCAAAAAGCGCTTCTAACATGACGCCTGTTGCCAACTCAACAGATGCAGATGATGATAGTCCAGCCCCATTTGGTATATTTCCGTATAAAAGGATGTCAAATCCTTGGAAGATATCGTATCCGAGGTCTTGAAGCGTCTTTGTAACACCCATTGGGTAGTTCAACCATTGGAGTGACGGGTCATATTCAATGGCTTCAACAGATGTTTCAAGTACCCCCAGTTCTTCAAAATTAAGAGAAACTGCTCTGACTGTCTTATCTTCATTTTTTCGTGCAAGAATATATGTTCCAAAACTCAGTGCGCAGGGAAATACATGTCCACCATTATAGTCAGTATGTTCACCTATAAGATTCACTCGACCAGGAGCGAAAAAAGCCCTCATTTGACCGCAATCCCCAAAGTGTTTAGTAAACTTATTTTGTAATTCAACAAGCTGCATAATTACTCCTTTCTTATACATATGCATTTTCAAACCATTGAAAATACATATTCCAGTCATTAAATTTATGTTCCAAATCTATCTTAACCATATCTTCATTGATGTCCTCACTCTAAGTTTACTCGTTGTTTAGTTAATAGTCAATAAACGTTTACTAAACACATTTGATTTCTGAAATAGAAAAAGTCCTGGATAGATAATGTTCATTATCTATCCAGGACTTCAATTTTTACACACATATTTACTTTCCATTTGATTTAATACATGATCGTCGTACTATTAACTCTGTGGGAATAACCGTTTTTTTAGGTATTATACGTTCATCGTTTAATCTCTCTAACAACATTGTGAGTGCCGTTTTACCCATAAATTCTGTATGTACACGAACCGTTGTAAGAGGTGGCGTTAAATATTCAGCTGCTGGTATGTCGTCAAATCCTATAAGGCAAATATCCTCAGGAATTGATAAGTTTGCCTCATAAACTGCACGCATTACACCAATTGTCATGGTATCAGAACCCACAACAATTGCTGAAGGCAAGTTGCTTTGATTGAGTAAAGACTTTGCTAACTTATACCCATCTTCAACAGTATAGGATGAGATTTTCACCCAGTTTTCATTATATATGTTTAGTTTCTTCAACCTATCAATAAAGGTGATTTCTCTTTCATCCTCAATAGGCAACGCATCAACACCAGCAAACTCAAGACCACCAATATAGCCGATTTTACTGTGTTCAAGTCCAACCAAGTAGTCAACAACATCATCCATTGCTAGCTTAAAATCAATGGTTACTGCATCATACTTTCTATCATCTGGAGCAAAGTCTACAAACACAAGCTCTGACGATGCTTTCGAAAGTGTCTCTACCTCTTCAGTTCCATATTTTCCAATTGCAATAATCCCATCTACACCAGACAATTGATTAATAGAAAAATCCTTAGCTGTTCTAAAAATAGTCCTGGTCTCAATCTGTTCTATTGAACACGCACGTTCAATACCCGACCGAATTGACAAATAGTATGGATCGGCAACCTCTTGTGACTCTGAATACCATTGAATGATCCCTATAATTGGTTTTCTCCCAAGAGCCGCTGGTTTCTTTCTATTCTTTTTAGTATATTTTAAAGCTTCTGCAGTTTGAAATACTTTGATTTTGGTTTCTTCAGAAACCGAAAGTGTCTGATCGTAATTAAGCACTCTTGAAACAGTAGCTGGGGACACGCCCGCCTGTTTGGCTATATCTCTAATTGTTGCCATCATTATCCTCACACTTCTTAATACATGGACTGCTATTTCTAATCATCAATTCAGTAGGAACAACCACTTTAAAAGGCAATTCTCTTTTAGATTTAAATCGTTCGATTAACATTTGCACTGCATGCCGTCCCATAAACTCCGTACGCACTTGAACTGAAGAAAGCGTTGGTTCTGTGTATTGGGCTGCAGGAATATCATCGAAACCTATGATATGGACGTCTTGACCAACCACAAGCCCCTTGTCAACAAGAGCCTTCATTGCACCTAAGGCCAAGGTGTCACTTGCAGCAAATACCGCTTGAGGTGGTTCTTTTAACTCCAGCAGTTTATCCATCAACTTGAATCCGTCGTCAATTGTAAACTCACCAATTTCCACCCACTCTTCTCTAAACACATTTTTGTTTATAAGGTTCTTTTTATAGAGTTCTAAGCGTTTATCAACCAGCTCACGACCACTTGAATGGATACGGTCGTGTCCTCCAATAAATGCATAATCATTAAATCCGTTGCTTTCAAAATATAAACTTACATCTTCTATGGCCTGCTCATAATTTAAAACAACCACGTCGTATTTTGAACCTTTCGGTTCGTAATCAACAAAAATAATCTGGTCTGCCCATTTCTCCATGATAGCAATCTCGTCATCTTCAAATCGACTAATGGCAATAATCCCATCCAATTTTTCTTCAAATGGGAGTTCAGAACTGGGTACACTTCGAATCGATTTCAGCGATATACCATATTCTTTACACATATTTTCTACACCCATACGAATGGATAAATAATAAGGATCATCCAACTCTTCTTTTTCGCTTAAGGTTAAAACAACACCAAATCTATAATCATGTTCTGGATGTTTAATGTCAATATGAGGTCCTTTTTTATAATTAAGCCTTTCTGCAATACGAAATATTCTTTTCCTTGTTTCATCCGCTACAGATAGGGATTTATCATAGTTTAATACACGAGACACTGTTGCTGTTGAAACATTTGCCTCTTGTGCTATATTTTTAAGAGTTGCCATATACCTCACTCCTTATGACTGTCGTCTTTCATATTGTATGTCAATGTATTGATATTATGCAAGTTGTACTTGTACAATAAAATAAATCCTCAAACAATGTTCAAGGATTTAGAAAATTCATATTTAAAGATTATTGATCTATATCTAGAGTTTATAGTAGTTTTTAAGTGCAGCTGTAATACGCGTACTTGCATGACCATCTCCATAAGGATTGGTTGCCTGGCTCATTTTATCGTAAGTCATTTGACTAGACAATAAACCATTGGCAAGTTCTACTATTCTTTCTCTCTTAACACCTGCTAATTCTACAGTTCCTGCTTGAATCGCTTCAGGTCGTTCTGTCTCAGTACGTAAGACCAAGACGGGTTTCCCAATCGCAGGGGCTTCTTCTTGGATACCCCCTGAATCTGTAAGAATTAAGTAAGACTTATTGATAAGATTTTGGAATGGCTTGTATTCCATGGGTTCGATCAAATGAATACGCTTATGACCGTCTAAATGTTTTCTTGCAATATCACGGACCTTAGGATTTAAATGCATTGGAAAGACCAATTCAACATCTTCAAAAGTATCTACAATTTCTCTACAAGCGCCGAATATATTTTCCATTGGTTCCCCAAGGTTCTCACGGCGATGTGATGTTAGGAGTACCACTCTTTTATTATCATAATCAATTGCATCAAGTTTTTCGTTTCCAAAAGAAAAATCTTCTTCTACAACCTGAAGCATAGCATCAATGACTGTATTCCCAGTCTTGACAACTGTGTTCATATCTACACCTTCTCTTTGAAGGTTGTCAATATTCCCATCTGTTGGTGCAAAATGAATGTCTGCAACTCGACCGGTTAGTGACCGGTTCATTTCCTCTGGGAATGGAGAAAGTTTATCATTACTTCTTAGGCCTGCTTCTACATGTCCCACCTGTACGCCATTATAAAATGCTGCCAAAGCCGCACTAAATGTTGTCGTTGTGTCTCCATGCACAAGAATCATATCTGGTTTTGCTTCTTTGATAACGTCTTCTAATCCTTGTAATACACGGGATGTAATCTGACTCAGCGTCTGACCCGCTTTCATTATATTTAAATCATAATCCGGTTTTATCTCAAATAATTCTAGAACTTGATCTAACATTTCTCTGTGTTGCGCTGTAACACAGACGATCGATTCAAAATTTTCATCTGCTTCTACGGCTTTTACTACAGGTGCCATTTTGATGGCTTCTGGTCGTGTTCCGAATACGGACATGATTTTCTTTTTCACAGATTCTGTCTCCCTTAAATAAAGTCATCGTTATATACTAATTTTTTTTATGCTACATTTACGCTTGATTTACGCTTCGTCATCCGCTTTATCAGAAGAAATGGTTTGGCTGATTGGAATCAATATCATAATCATTGCCAGCGTAAGGACAACAAATGTGTTTGCGAAATCTCGACTTGCTAATAGGATTGCTCCCGCACCCATCAGTGCTGCAATTAAGTACAGTGTTAATACTGCACGTTTTTGATTTAAGCCCACTTGGAGCAATCTATGATGTAGATGCCCTTTGTCAGCCTCTGTAATAGACCTGCCTGACATAAATCGTCTTAAAATAGCAAAAGTTGTATCAAAAATAGGAAGTCCTAGTGCCAGAATTGGAATTGCAAAAGCAAGTACTGCAGGCCCCTTAAGTGCACCATCTACCGATGCTGACGCTAGTAAAAATCCAAGCATTAGGGATCCAGCATCCCCCATAAAAATTCTAGCGGGATTAAAATTGTGTGGTAGGAATCCTATACACGCACCTGCAATAATAATTGTTAAGAGGGCAACCTCATTCATATGAGCTGATAGAGCCAAATCTTGACCACCAAATTGTAGGGCAACCAGAGTTAAAGTGACTGCACCAATAGAAGAAATTCCTGCTGCCAGACCGTCCAGACCATCTATCAAGTTCACTGTATTGGTAATACCGACTATCCAAAAGATTGTTACGGGGTAACTTAAAATTCCAAGTGGAATAAGTCCAAGCTCAGGATTAATAAAATTCGAAAAGAACTCAATTCTAATACCACTGAAACAAAGAGCCACAGCTGCAACAAATTGAAATAGCAGTTTGGTCTTTGCACTAATTGTATGTATATCATCAATTATGCCTGTAATTACCATCAATGAAGCTCCAAAGATAATCGCAAGCATTTTTATGGGTTCCATATCACTAAACATCATGTAGGAAACTAAAAAACCAATAAATATGGCTAGGCCACCCATTCTTGGAATGGGCTTGGTATGAACCCGCCTGTCATCTTTAGGTATATCTACTGCACCTACACGAAAGGCAAGTTTTCTAACAAGGGGTGTCAAGCCATATGTTACACATGCTGATAAAACCATTGCTAGTACCAATTTATATGTAATATCCATTTATTCACCTCATAAGTTTGTTCGAGTTATAAATACTCTACTTCGCTTACGTATTTTATATCTTTTTCCGCTAAACATCAATGCTTCTTGGTATAGTGTAATCATTTTTTAACGCACTAATTTTTTATAGCCCCATTCATCTTCACAAAGAGAAGCATATAACCAAGGACGGCTATATGCTTCTACTATCTATTCGCTTATAACAGACTTTAAATTGTTGATGTAATCAAGAAGATCATTTAATCTATTTGAGATACTTTCTAAAGTCATTTCTTGGTTTTCAATAGAATCACGATTGGTTACCATTTTTTCAGAGTTCTCATGACTGAAATCAGAAACTTTTTTTGCCCCCTCTGCAATGGCATCCATATCACGTTTAAGCGAAATGGCATGTTCATTTACACCGATCACACTGCTTTGCATCTCGTTGGTTTTTGTCTCAATATTTTCGAAGACGCTTTGTACCCTTTCAGAATGTGCTCTTGTATCTTCAATACTTATCAAACTCGTTGATATTGAATCACGCACACCCCCTGTATTGGTTTGGATCGAGGTTAAAATACCCGCTATGTTTTCTATAGATGCATGAGATTCTTCTGCAAGTTTTCTTACTTCTTCAGCAACCACCGCAAAGCCTCGACCATGTTCCCCAGCCCTTGCTGCTTCAATAGATGCATTTAACGCGAGCAAATTGGTTTGCTCTGAAATATTGTTGATGGTATTTAAAATTTCATGTATGGAGTCCGTTTCAGATTGAAGGGATTTCACTTGATCTGAGGCATCTGATATCTTCTGATATACTGCTTTTATTTCTTCAGACAAGGCTGAAATTTCCTCGTTTCCATCATGTGCAATGGCTGTTGTATCTTTTGAAAATGCGGATAATTTTTCTGACTGATGCATCAAATCATCAAAACCTGCATTACCTGAATTTATGCGTGAAAGCGATGATTCCAGTTGCTCATCTTGTCTCAAAACATTGTCTGATATACTCCCAAAACTTGTGGACAATTCATGTACACCGTCGCTTGCTTCTTTCATATCTGAATGAACACTTTGAGAAAAACTCTCCAGTTCTTCTGTTAATAAAGTTACTGAATTTAAAACATTATTAACAGTTTCTCCAGATGATTTAACTTTATCAAACTGTTCCTGCATTTGAAGGATAAGAATTCTACTAAATCGCGCCTGCAACAAGGCAAATCCGGCAAATATGCCGTAAGGTAAAAATGCCCTTATAAGCCCTGCGATATCTTGATAACCTCCTCCGAATATAAGATCACTGAGGCTGAACCAAAAATATACAAACAAGGCACTTGTAGTCGCTACGACTATTGATAGCAGTTTAATATCGTTATAAAGAAGTATGAGCATAATGGTTAAGAATAACATATACATGCTCGAGGGAGACTTTGCCGTCGTGATAATGAAGTATGACGACAATAGCAATCCCAATGCCACTAGATACTTGGTCAAACTCTGATGTGTTTTTCTCCAGTTAAAAAACAAAACTAAAATGATAACTATGTAAACCGGCATCATGAAGCCTAAAACAGTTGTTAACATATATTCAGTCGTTACCAATGTAACCGTTGCCAGTGCTGCTGCAAAAATAAGAAAATACCCCATTAATTTATTTCTACTTTCTAAATCATTCCCTCTATTCATGTAAACCCCCTATTCACGATATTTACTTTTTTTACCCAGTTATACTGAGTCTAAAAATTTAATTCGAGATCAGATTAATTATAAATAAAAAGACCTATCCGTTTCCGAATAAGTCTGAGTTGAAAATCAAAAAACGAATAAAGGGTGTCAAACAATTGCATTGCAATCATCTGACACCCTCATTTATTCTAGTGATTATTTTTAAGTGATTTACTTAGTACCGAATAGACGGTCACCAGCATCTCCAAGACCAGGAACAATATATGCATGGTCATTCAGTTTTTCATCAATTGAACCAACGTAGATGTCCACATCCGGGTGAGCATCTTGTACAGCTTTTACGCCTTCTGGACAAGCAACTAGACAAGCAAACTTAATGTTACTCGCGCCTCTGTCCTTGATGAATTGAATTGCAGCATTTGCAGAACCACCTGTTGCAAGCATTGGATCAACAACAATTAGTTCACGTTCTTCAACGTCTGTTGGTAGCTTACAGTAGTATTCTACTGGTTCTAGTGTTTCAGGATCTCTATAAAGACCTACGTGACCAACCTTAGCAGCAGGTAAAAGGTTTAGGAAACCATCAACCATACCTAGGCCAGCTCTAAGAATTGGAACAATTCCTAGTTTACGACCAGCAAGAACCTTCGTCTTAGCCTTAGCTACTGGCGTTTCGATTTCAATTTCTTCTAGTGGTAGGTCGCGTGTTACTTCGTAACACATGAGCATAGAAAGTTCCTTAACCAGTTCACGGAATTCCTTAGCACCAGTATTCTTGTCTCTAATCAGCGTCAATTTGTGCTGAATTAATGGGTGATCCATTTCAACAACTCTGTTCATTCGCTTAACCCCTCTCGATATTCACTTCTTATACATTACCCGACTAATAGTCATCCTATTAGTTTGAGTCGCTTGTAAACTAATATAAGTTTCCTCAAGGACTCAGATTATATATGAATGTGCTAACCCAGCACAATTCAAAACTTGTTTTACATTTCTTAAATTTATTACTTTGAATATTGGTTTTCTATTTCTGTGATTAGGTCAACACGTCTTTCGTGACGTCCGCCTTCAAACTCAGCATCCATATAGGCATCAACAATTTTTAGAGCCAAACCAATGCCTACAACACGTTCGCCCATAGAAATCATGTTGGCGTTGTTATGCATCTTTGTCATTTCAGCACTAAAACAATCACTCACAACAGCACAACGAATGCCTTTTACCTTATTCGCAGCAAGTGAAATACCAATACCAGTCCCACACATAATGATACCACAATCACATGCACCTGAAGCAACTGCTTCGGCTGCAATTTTGCCGTATTCTGGATAATCACAAGATTCTGTGCCATGTGTGCCATAATCTACAACTTCGTGTCCTTTTGCCTCAAGATGATCCTTTACTGCTTTTTTAAGATTTAATGCACCGTGGTCACTACCCATTGCTATTTTCATGGTAATCCTCCTTCATTCCAAAATCGCTCTGATATATTATCTCACAACTTTTTAATTTGTCCATCATTTTTGTAAGTCATTAAGAAAATGAAAAACTATATTTTTACCACACGATGCCCCGCCGCTTTTAAAAGACGGTTCATAAGCGCGTGTCCAATCCCCTCTTGAGGAAAACCTTCTGAGAGAATAATATCTACCTCTTCTTTATCAAAATCTCTTAAAACAGCAAATAGATTTGCTGCGAGCATGTTCATATCTTTAATAGATCCTAAACTTTTTATAACACCAGTTGTATACGCATCTATGTGTTCATCACATGTCATGATACCCACTTTTAGTCCTTGAGCTTCATATTGTGTATTCAGATGGCCTATATGTGCAATAACGCTTTTAGCCTTCCCTTCATATACGTATAGGTCGGCTTCTGGAGCGTAATGTACATATTTCATACCTGGGGATTTGGGCGTCATGTCTTTAGACATAATATTTTCAAGCGCCGGATCAATCGTGCAAGCTCCAACAGCTTTAACAACCTCTTCTTTTGTTACACCACCTGGTCTTAGAATAACGGGCACTTCCCCTGTTACATCTAAAACTGTGGATTCCAGACCAACATCGGAAGCTTTGCCACATACAATGGCATCCACTCTACCAGTTAAGTCATTCACAACGTGCTCAGAACTCGTTGGAGAGGGTTTGCCAGACAAATTTGCACTGGGGGCTGCCACTGGAACTCCAGACATCCTGATAAGTTGTCTAGCAATAGGGTGGGATGGCATTCGTACTGCCACCGTCCCCAGTCCTGCTGTTACAGACGCTGGAACATTTTCATTTTTATCAAATATAAGCGTTAGTGGCCCAGGCCAAAATGCCTTCATCAATCGTTTTGCTATTTCTGGGATATGGTCAACCAAGGGTTCTACATCCCTAGTATCTGCAACGTGCACAATCAAGGGATTGTCTGATGGACGACCTTTCGCAGCAAAGATTTTAGACACAGCCGTAGGATCTAGAGCATTGGCACCCAGTCCATAGACCGTTTCTGTAGGAAAGGCAACCGTTCCTCCACCTTGTAAAATTAGAGCCGCTTCTTTAATGAGAGCGGCATTTATATTGTTATCATCTATATTGATAATTTTAGTCTTCATATAAACACCTTCTACACGATTGGGTCGTTCCGACAAGTACATCATTAACATTATATAGAGTTTCAGAGCAAATTCAAGAATTAAATATGTGTGTATATAAAAAAGCCCCATTTAAACAATGTTTAAATTGAGGCTTAAAAATATCATATTATGCTGCTTTGGCAGGTGAACCTTTGCTACCTTTGTCTTCAAATGACCATTTTAGTAATGATGGTGTGATTAATGTCGTAACAAGAACCATTAAGATAACGGCTGCAAGTTCATACTGACCTATAATCCCCATTTGAACACCTAAATTTGCAATAATGATTGCAACTTCAGCTCGCGGAACCATACCGAATCCAATTTGTAGTGCTTTACGCCCTTCAAATCCAGACAGTCTTGCTCCAACACCACACCCTATAACTTTTCCCAGGAAGCCCATAATAATGAACACAGAGCCTATACCTAGAGCTGATAGAGCTGCGTTAATATCTACACCCATCCCAATTGATACAAAGAATATTGGGGTAAACAGTAGCGTTGCAACACGATTAACTTCATGTGAAACCTTATGTCTATATGCAGTCATGGAGAATACAACACCTGAGAAGTAAGCTCCAGTTATAGCAGCAACACCTAATTCTTCGGAAATAAATGCTAAAACGAAACATGTAACAATGGAATACGTAACAATTTTTTCTTCAATCCGTATGGCTTTACCAAACTTGCGGATTGCTTTGATTATTACAGTTCCAACGACAAAGGTCAGAACAAAGAACCCAACGATCTTTGCAAGTACAACAAGTATTGAGCTGCTCACCTCTGGTTTAATAACACCCACTATAAGCGTTAGAAGTATGATGCCTACAATATCATCTATTATGGCTGCTCCTAAAATACCAATTCCTTGTTTGGTTCTTAATTGTCCAAGCTCTCTTAAAGTCTGAACTGAGATACTCACACTCGTTGCAGTTGATATAATTCCCATGAACATACTGGATGTTAGATCTCGTGTAACGAAATATGTCCCGCCAGTTACTAAAGCGAGTGGAACAACAACACCACCTACAGCTATAAGCGATGATGACTTGCTTGATTCCTGTAATTCTTTTACATCCGTTTCAAGACCTGCAATAAACATTAAGAATATAACACCGATTTCCCCCATATGTTCTATGATCGCCGTTTTTTCCATAATGCCTAGGCCTAAAATAATGCCTGCTACAATTTGTCCAAGTACTGCTGGTTGTTTTAGCTTTCGACTGATCAATCCACCTACGTTGGCAGCGAGCAGTATAACCCCAATTTCTAGTATAAATGCTAATTTAGAATGCATTTTATAGACCCCCTTGTCTCTTCCTTATGACCGACTCGTTAATAAGAAGGACAAGGGTTAGGGTTGCGAAATGGCTTCATAATCCATTCTTCACACCTTCTTTGTCAGAAAATTTACTTACTTAGTATACGCCTATTATTTTCATTTTACAAGCGATTCAATTAGGAATAGCGTCATTCCCTTAAAGTCCTCATTTTAATAAGAGGCAAACGCTATCATGTTTTTATTCTAAAACATAATCGTCATTTAATCGTCGAATTTGAAGTGGTGTATTCTGGAAAATACTCAAAATTTGATCATTGTAAACATACACCCATAATAAATAGGATAAAACTCGCTATTTTCTTCAAATTCAGTCAAAATTTTTGAATAAAAAAATCCGTTACGAGACAATTTAATTAAAATAGTCACGTAACGGATTTGTACTCAGTGGATTATGCGTCAAGACGTTTTAGTTCTTCAGCTTGGTAATCTGCGACAAGTGCGTCTAACATTTCGTCAATTTCACCTTCCATGAAGGCAGCCAGTTTATAAACTGTTAAACCAATTCTATGATCAGTGATACGTCCTTGAGGCCAGTTATATGTTCTGATTTTCCCAGATCTGTCACCTGATCCAACCATTGTTCTTCTTTGTTCAGCAATTTCTGAGTTTTGCGCTTCAAGTTCTTGCTCATATAATCTTGCTTTAAGAACCTTCATCGCTTTATCTTTGTTAGATAACTGCGACTTACCGTCCTGACATGATACAACAATACCAGTAGGAAGGTGTGTAATTCGTACAGCGGAATCCGTCGTGTTTACAGACTGTCCACCATTACCAGAAGAACGGAATACGTCAATACGCAGATCATTTTGATTGATATGCACTTCAACATCTTCAACTTCAGGTAGGACAGCAACTGTTGCTGTAGATGTATGAATACGCCCACCAGATTCTGTTTGAGGTACACGCTGTACTCTATGGATACCTGATTCAAACTTAAGTTTTGAGAATGCACCATTACCTTTAATCATAACAGAGGCTTCTTTGATGCCACCAACGCCAGATTCAGATGTATTCATCATTTCAACTTTCCATCTTTGACGTTCAGCATAACGGATGTAAAGGCGTAAGAGTTCTGCTGCAAATAATCCAGCTTCATCTCCACCTGCACCTGCACGGACTTCCAAAATAACGTTTTTATCGTCATTTGGGTCTTTTGGAATCAGTAGCATTTTCAAATCCTGCTCAATTTCAGGCAGGGTTTCTTCCAGTTCCACAAGCTCCATCTTAGCAAGCTCACGCATTTCTTCATCTGTTTCATCTTTAATAATTTCTTTTGCTTCGTCGATACCGTTTTTAGTATTTTGATACTCAGTAAATTTCTCAACGATTGGTGTTAAATCTGCATGCTCACGCATAAGTTTTTGCCAAAGTTTCTGGTCACTGATGATTTCAGGATCAGAAATTTGCATATTTAACTCAGCATGCTTTTCAACGATAAATTCCAATTTATCAAACATAATTGCACCTACTCCTGTTCAGACTACTACTTTTTGAAACCGATAACCACACGCTCAATACCATTTAAATCTTTGTAAATGGACAAACTTTCAAAGTTGCCACTGGCGCTCATTAGACTAGCAATGGTTTTAGCTTGGTCATGTCCCGTTTCAAAAGCAAGTATGCCTTTATCATTTAAATACGCAGGCGACATCTCAATAATTCGCCTGTAAAAATCATAGCCATCTTCCCCACCATCTAAGGCGAGTCTTGGTTCATGTACAGCAACTTCAACTTGTAAGGCTTCAATATCCTTTGATGGAATATAAGGTGGATTCGATACAATTATATCGTATAAGGCATCCTTGCTTACTGGTTCAAATAGGTCTCCATTTAAAAAAGTAACCCTATCTGAAACACCGTTCAAAATTGCATTTCTTTTTGCTACCTGTGTCGCTTCAATCGATATATCCACTGTTTCCACACGGGCAGACTTAATATAATATGCCACAGATATAGATATGGCTCCAGATCCTGTACCGATATCTAGAATATGCATACCTTTCTTATTATCTGCTAACTCAATAACTTTTTCAACCAATAATTCTGTATCTGGTCTCGGTATTAGAACACTTGGCGTGACTTCAAATTCTAGTCCCATAAATCCCTCAGTTCCGATAAGGTACTGAACAGGGTTTCCAGCCACTCTTTTCTCAAACAAAGATCTAATCGAATTGACATTTTCCTCTGAAACTTCCTTGCCTGGTTCCATTAGAATATCTAACTTTGTTATTTTGAGAACATGACAAACCAATAGCTCTGTATCAAGGGCAGGGGTTTGAGTTAATCCCTCAAACTTAGTTCTACCTTCTTTTATTATATCCTGAAGCCTTATCATGAAACAGCTTCCTTTTCTTCATCTAAAACAGCTTTAAGAGATGCAATTGCTACCTCTAGTTGGCTGTCATCTGGTTCTTTTGTTGTCAAATTCTGAACCATTAGACCAGGCCAAGTAATCATTCTTACCAACCAATTGTCGTGTTTACCAGTAAACCTAACGATTTCATATGATAAACCAGCAATCAGTGGGAAGAATAGAACTTTCATCCCGATTCTTGCAAGGGGTGACGTCCAGCTTACAAATGAAAATATGATAATACTTGTGATTAAAACCAACAGTAAAAAGCTTGTCCCACAACGTGGGTGAAGTCTTGTAAACTCACGGGCATTTTCAACAGTCAGTTCTTTTCCACTTTCATAGGTGTAAATAACTTTATGCTCTGCTCCGTGGTATTGGAACACACGTCTTATATCCTTCATTAAAGATATAACAGCTACATAACTGATGAACATGACTATTTTCATAATCCCTTCCATTGCACTTAACACCAATGGATCACTGATCCAGCGTTTCGTAAAAGAAATGATTAATGTGGGTAGAACACCAAATAATCCAAATGCCATAAACACAGCAAACACCATTGAAATTCCGACCAATATGTCATCTGCTTTTTTACCGAATTTATCTCTCATCCAAATCTCAAACTTCGACTCAGGCTCTTCTGTCCCATCTTCAAAGAATTCTGCTGACCATGTTAATGCTTTTACACCAACAATCATGGATGCAATCAGTCCTACAATGCCTCTTACAAATGGAATTTTGCCTAAGCTGCCAAATTTGGATTCATGCACTTCTTGTTTAAGTTCAATTTCACCATCGGCTTTTCTAACAGCCATTGCAACTTTCTTGCCATTGCGCATCATAACCCCTTCAATAAGAGCTTGACCGCCAATAGAAGTATACTTTTTACTCATCTAAATTTCACCTAGACTTCTTTCCTGCAATTCGAAATAGCACTTCGCACATAAGGATTCATATTCAACATGATCCACACCATCGATTGCAACTTGTTCGCCCTCAAATACAAATTCTCCGTTGATTTTACGGCCATTGAGGACTGCTTTTCTGCCACAGCGGCAGACAGTCTTAAGTTCTTCAAGGCTATGTGCTAAAAGAAGTAAACGTTCACTACCTTCAAATCCATTCACCTTAAAGTCTGTTCTAAGTCCATAACAAATTGTTGGAATGCCCATTCTTACAGCCATTTCAAACATTTGATCTATCTGTTCTTTACTAAAAAACTGAACCTCATCAACGAGGATACAGTGAATATGTCCATTTTCAGCAATCCACTTTTGTACTTCAGTGATTACATTTTCATCTTCTGCTATCATGAGATCCACTTTACGTGTGATCCCTAAACGAGACATTACAGCGTCTCCACCCTTTTTATCAGTTCCCGGCTTCAGGATAATAGCACGCATACCACGTTCACCGTAGTTATGTGCCACCTGTAGTAGGTTTGTAGTTTTACCGCAATTCATTGCACCGTATCTAAAGTAGAGTTTTGCCATGTGCCCCTCCCAAGTCAATATACCAAATGCCATTTAATGACATTTGAGATTTTTTCGCTTCTGTTATTATAACAGAGATCAGGCCACCTTGGCTCACAGAATCAATAATTCATTCAATGTTCACATCTATTATATTGCCTTTTGGATAATTTCACAACATTATGTCAACCAGTTAACATAACGTATGGCATTTTCTATAGTTCAAAATGGTAAATTTAGTTCTAGGCTAGGCGTTAATATCTTGTTGGCAGCAATTTTAGTTTTACTTTTTATAACTCAGATCTTCAGAATTTCTTTCAGGCTAGGCGTAGGCAAAATTAAAAGACTGAGCGTGCTAATGCACGTGATGGCTTTGAATTTCGACTACAACGACGCATGAGGGAGTTTTAAGCCTCTGAGAAGAAAATTTTCTATAGTTCAAAATGGTAAATTTAGTTCTAGGCTAGGCGTTAATATCTTGTTGGCAGCAATTTTAGTTTTACTTTTTATAACTCAGATCTTCAGAATTTCTTTCAGGCTAGGCGTAGGCAAAATTAAAAGACTGAGCGTGCTAATGCATGTGATGGCTTTGAATTTCGACTACAACGACGCATGAGGGGGATTTCAAGTCTCTGAGAAGAATTTTCTATAGTTCAAAACGCTAAACTTAGTTCTAGGCTAGGCGCAGGCATTTTTCAAGCATTGAGCGTGCTCAAGCACGTGATATGAATGAAAAATGTCAGCAACGACGCATAGGGCTAAATTTAACGTTTTGAGAATAGAAAAAGGTTAGGGGAAACACCCCTAACCTTCTCATATCTACTATTATAGACCGTATTTCTTCTTGAACTTGTCAGCACGACCGCCACGTTCAACTTGCTTTTGTGTACCTGTGAAGAATGGGTGACACTCTGAGCAGATTTCTAGACGAATTTCTTTGCTAGTAGACTTTGTCTTGAAGTCATTACCACATGCGCAATGTACTTCAACCTCATTGTAATTAGGATGGATATCCTTTTTCATGAGATTCACCTCTTTCTGATTTTAGCGGGAATGTGATTTGGCAATCCCTATTTAATAGTTATACCCATATCGAAAATGCGAACCCATTTTCAATAAATGTGTCGTTAATAGAATTCCACCCCAATATATTAAGGGCAATTCTCCTTAGTGTCAAGCTTTATTATTATATCACGCTCAATTATCCACTTCAACACCAAAAGTTATTTAGAAAAATCTCTAATCTACGATCTTTAATCTATGATCTTGCAAACCATTTTCTTTGGTCAATCCAACAACAACTTAAAATTTTTAAAGCATAAATATTTAAGTCGTGATTGTTTTGACATTTAGCTGATGTTTGGCAAGATCTTTAATAAGTGATCTTGCCAAACCACTATCCTTAGTCAATCCAATAACAACTTAAAATTTTTAAAGCATAAATATTTAAGTCGTGATTGTTTTGACATTTAGCTGATGTTTGGCAAGATCTTTAATAAGTGATCTTGCCAAACCACTATCCTTAGTCAATCCAATAACAACTTAAAATTTTTAAAGCATAAATATTTAAGTTGTTATTGGATTGACATTTAATTGATGTTTGGCAAGATCTTTAATAAGTTTTCTTCCCAAGCTTAATTCCATGTCTTATTTTCTCAACAAACTCTACGTTTGATTTTGTACCCATCAGCTTGTCGATCAGGTATTCTGTCACGTCTTGAACATTTTGATTGCCCATGGCACGACGAATATGCCAAATGGCTTCCATCTCTGCTTTAGATAAAAGTTTGTCTTCGCGTCGTGTGCCTGACTTACGAATATCAACCGCTGGGAATATACGTTTCTCAGACAGCTTTCTGCTGAGTGTAAGTTCCATGTTGCCTGTACCTTTGAATTCCTCAAAGATAACGTCATCCATTCTTGAACCTGTTTCAACAAGTGCTGTGGCAAGGATGGTAAGACTACCGCCCCCTTCAATATTACGCGCCGCTCCAAAGAAACGTTTTGGCTTGTGAAGTGCCGCAGGATCAAAACCACCGGAAAGCGTTCTACCCGATGATGGGATTACAAGGTTGTAGGCTCTTGCAAGACGGGTGATACTATCCAGCAGGACAACCACATCTCTTCCCTGTTCAACAAGCCCCTTAGCTCTATTCAAGACCATCTCAGCAACCTTTATATGGTGTGATGGCAGCTCGTCAAATGTCGAGTAAATAACGTCTGCATTGATTGAACGCTGCATTTCAGTTACTTCCTCAGGGCGTTCATCTATGAGTAAAACAATAACCTCTGTATTGGGATTATTTCGCGTAATGTTTTGAGCAATCTTTTGTAGAAGGATTGTTTTACCTGCTTTAGGTGGTGCTACAATCAATCCACGCTGACCTTTCCCAATCGGAGAAATAAGATCAATCAGACGCATAGACATTTCTTTACGTCCATCATCTAGATGGAACTTCTCTTCCGGATACAGGGGTGTCAGTTCGTCAAACTTCGGGCGATCATAATTCGATTTGGCCTTCTCACCATTAATCTCTTTAACAAACAGAAGGGCTCTGAACTTTTCAGATTGTGTAGGAATTCGGGTCACACCACGAATTTTATCACCCGTTCGCATACTGAACTTTCTGATTTGAGATGGAGACACATATACATCTAAATCACTGGATAAAAAGTTTCTAAAGCGTAGGAAGCCATACCCTTGTTCAATTACCTCAAGAACACCTTCCACCTCATCATCAGCCTGTTTCTGAAGGTTTTCACTTACATTATGTGGTTTAGAGTTCGTTTGTGTAGTTGATGTTGCTTGGGGACGTGTGTTCTGTGATAGATTCACAGGTTTGCTATAGTTTTTCTGTACAGGTCTTTGGTTTTGCTGAGCTTTTTCGGTATTCTCAAGGGGCTTTTCTGATTCAGTTGTTTTAACAACAGCTTCCTCAGTTTTAGCTTCTTCTGATTTGAGTTCTTCTGATTTACTCACGACCGGTTTGACTTTATTTCCAGTTTCTACTACAGGCTCATCTGATTTTTTAGCAGTCTCAGCAGCAATATTTCCATTAATGATCGTATCAATAAGATCATCTTTACGCAGTTTAGAAATATTTTTGATATTCATAGCCTTTGCAATGGCACGCAGATCGGCCAGTGTTTTTTTCTTTAGATTTTCAAGCTCCATAGGTCACCTCCATATGGTTTCTTTGATATAGACACTTGTATACGGACTTATCAATTTATTGTTTGATCTATTTATTTTTATTATGATTTTAAATGTCGAAACGATGTCACTTATATTACACTTAAACAACATTCTTTCAATAAACCTTTATTCTCGACACCCTCCCATTGTATATTGAATGTGACAGTTGCACTTAATTAAAACCGGGAGGTTTTTGAATGAAAAACATAAAAATCATATTTATACTTACACTAATTTTCACACTCACTTTCATTCCAACATATGCTTCAGATGACATTGAAGTGAGAATTGATGGCAATAAAATATCTTTTAATACTGAGCCAGAAATGTATGGTAACACGATAATGGTTCCAATGAAAGAATTTTTTGAAGCTATGGGTGCCCGTGTTCTATGGGTTGAAGAAGAACGCATGGTTATTGCTTACAAAGACAATATGCACATGAAGCTCCAATTAGGAAATAAAGTTGCCTTTCGAAACGGTAAAAGATTTGCCTTAGAAACCGAGCCCTACATTAGAGAAGGTCATACCCTTGTCCCCATTCAAATAATTGCTGAAACGTTCAACATGAAGCCTGAGTGGGATAAAGAGAATGGCATACTGCAACTCGAAGGTTCTGGTTCAGATGCAGGCCTAAAACTATTCAACGATGGCATCTATAAAACGAAACCAATCAATGAACTTGGTATTACAATTTCTATTCCTTATCATTGGGGTAAATTAGATGGTCCATTCCAGTACGGTTATCAAGACGATTTTGAGTCATATAGTGTAACACTTATGTCTCAGCCGATTGAAGAGAGTCTTACTCTTTCTGATCTTGTTGATGAAAATAAAGCACTTCTTTTAAATGCCTATGATGAGAATATCATATTTACAGGCGAAGAAGAAATGGAAATTGATAATTTATTAAAAGTTAGAAAACTTTATATCACAACAACAGTCAATGAAGCACCTCAAAAACAAGTATTGTACGTATTAAAACAAGATGATAAAGCATACTTTATGACAAGTCACTATGGTATTGAAGTCCCTGAGGAAGACATCATTGAAGTGTTTGATAATGTTATGTCTACATTTAAGATAAGAAATCTTTCCATTGATTCTGAGGAAGAGCATTACATGGAGTTTGAAGACTTCTACAATGCCAATGTCCAGTTAAATCAAGAATTCTATTCGAATATGGTTGTTGAAAAAAGTGAGATCCCATTTAGTGGCACTCTCAAAGATGGACACGACCTTGAATCCTTCAGAGTAAAAGTAACAAGTGATAGAGAAGCCCTGGAGTTTATTATTCCCGTTAACGGAAATGCTTTTGACGGAACAATTTATACACCCTTTGGTCTTGGCAAACACAACATTTTCATTTCTGGTATAAAGAAAAATCCTGGTCCAGATGATTCTGAAGATACAATTGAATCACCTACTATAACAGAAACGCCTGAAAATCCTGAGACTGAGCCAACTGAAAACACATCAGAGTCAGGCCCTGAAAACGAGTCTGAAAATGAATCAGAACACGAGTCTGAATCTAAATCAGAAGTTGATTCAGAAGTTGATTCAGTAGCTGATTCAGAAGCTGGTCCAGTGAATTCTAGCATTATTAATGATTCCTCTGAGATTGTCGTTACAGAAAATAGTGCAGATGACAACACAGATGAAGTTATCGATACAGCACAAGATGCAGAAACAGATTCAACAACTACAACTATAACTGCTGACGATTCTCAATCAAAATCAGAAGATACTGTTGATCCGGTGGACGAAGTCATTGAAGCTTCAAATACGGACATCAATCAGATACAAATTTACGATCCATCTGAACTGCCACTTATGCAGTTTAGCATTATCAATATTGATTCAAGAACCATGCGCTACCGTATACCTACCAATGTGATTAACAGCAACGATTCACAGGTTAACTCAACCAGTCAGTTGATCACATACCAAGTTAGCAATCAGTATATGAAGGCCAAAGAACTATATGACTGGATCCTAAAAAATATAGCAATTGAATCCATGGATGCACAACCGGGTCCAGCTAAAACCAATATTCAAGTATTCGATTCAGCCATAGGCTCATCAGAAGAAATCAATCAACTCTACGTTGCTTATTTACGCGCATTAGACATTCCCTCACGTGTCATGAAGGGGACTTCTACGGACAAAGTGTATTTCTGGACTGAGCTTTACTTAAATGGTTCCTGGGTTGTTTCAGACACAATTGAAGGCATACTACTTAAAAATGATGATTCAAGCGAGTTTACCCAAGCTTCACTATTTAATGTAAACATAGAAACGCACCGTGCAAAATATGATCTAATTCAAATAATGCCATATTAGCATTTAGAAGTTTACCAAGCACTGGAGAGAATATCTCCGGTGCTTTTTTAATCTACGGTAATCATAACTAATTCTGGGTATGTATTGAGTGAAAGTGGTGAGTTGTATGAATGATTTTGATACAGTGATTAACAACGTCACTCTATTCCACAAAATATTTGACATAATCCGAATTGTTGACCCAGTAAAAAAAGAAGTTGTTTTTATGAAAAAAAACATAGATATTGATGTTTTGTCTCAACTTGGACCCAAACCAATGGATGTCTGTTATGGTTTATGGGCGACTGGAGAGGTCTGTGCCAATTGTATAGCCATGAGAGCCTTGCTTGAACAGGATGTGTTTATCAAATTTGAATATGTCTCGTCTATGCTCTTTATGATTACAGCCTACCCTCTTGATGTTCCTTATTCAGGATATGTTGTGGAAATTGTAAAAGATGTCACGGATTCTGAACTCATAGACGATTTTGAAGGGCTGTCAGCAAGCAATATCAGAAAACAAATCGAGCTTAAGAATAGACATGTCATAATAGACAACAACACCAGTCTATATAATGAAAGGTATTTATCTGAGAAGCTCCCCTTCGAGTTGGTTAACAACAACTTAAAAGGATTTGATTCTGCACTTCTCATGATCCAGATAGATCACTTTGATAATGTACAAAACGCATTCGGTCATTCAGCAAGTGCATCGGTATTAAAAAAATTGGCACACTTAATTCTTAAATGTATTCGCGAAGATTATGACTGGGCTGTTCGCACACATGATGATGCCTTTTTAATCTATCTTAAAAACATTCAATTAAGCGATCTGAAGAAGGTTTGCGAAAAAATACGCCATCATACAGCAACTGCAATATTTGAAGGAGATCATAAAGTCATACCCATTACGGTTAGCATTGGTGCATCACACATATCCAGTGCTTTGATCATAGACTATGAATCTTTCGTTTCCTCGACCCAAAAGAATCTTGAACACGCACAAGCACACGGCAGAAATCAATATTACTGTAAAGAGGTGACTTTATGAAAGAAGTACTCATCATTGACCAAACTAAACCTATCAGAATGCGCTTGAATGACATCTGCAAAAACTTGAGTTTGACCTCCTATGAGGCAGTAGACAGCAGTTCGGCTATGACCATCCTGAGTAAACATAGTCATACAATCGGCTGTATTGTCATGGACATAAAGTTTGATCAGTTTGATGGAATGGCACTTCTTGAGAGAATTAGAAAACAATACGATCATATTCCAGTGATGATTTTAACATCAAGCAATAGGCGTTCTGACTTTATTGTAGGACTTAAGCTTGGTGCTTTTGATTATGTTCTCAAACCCTTTGATGACGTTAATCTAATCACACGTATTAACAAAATCATAAACAAAAGTACCAGCAAAAAGAAAAGCCAATCGACCTCTGAATTTACACAAGCAAGTGTGAATATTAAAGATATGATTCAAATGGAAATTAAAAAAGCCCAGAAGGGCCATTATGTCTTTGAATTATTTATGTTGCTGATCTATAAACCCTTAGATACGATCTCTTCGCAACAGGATGATGAGTATGCACAATACTTAAATACACTTTACCCGGAACTTCAAAAGTTGTTTTGGGAAACCGATCATCTAAGCAAGTATGGCACCCAGTTGGTGCTTGGTGTGCTTCCATTTTGTGATGATGATAGTTTTAATGTTGTTGAAGGAAAACTTCAGGATAAACTGATGCAGTTACAATCAACAGCAGTCTTTCCACAAGACTATAACTGGGCATTAAGCCACCAGCAACTCCCCCACTCCGACACAGATTCGGCAGGGGGCATTATTGATCAGCTTCAGATTAGTGTACGCAAACAAGTTGCTGAATCTAAAAAAGAAGTGGCCAAACTGGCCATACAGGTAAATACTGCTGAAACTTAAGGAAACACTGAAACTAGACTCTCAGAAGATCCTATGGATTCAAGTGTTGGTGGGCGTAATTAAGACAAAGCTGAATAGTATATTCATTTTTATAAAAACTAGATACCCTTTAGTGCAAGCTCCATGATGACATACTGCTGACCGCCTTTTTCAAAAGTGCGGTCTGTTTTTATTAGTCCATACTTTTCATATAATACAGTGGCACTCAGCCTGGCATTACACCAAAGTACAGCAGACGATTGACTGCCTATTTCTTTTTTTGCTACATCAATTACTTTTCTAAGTAAAAGTCCCCCATACCCATTTCCTTGATGGTGGATACGGGTTGCAAATTTTCTAAACTGAGCACAATTGTTCTCTTGGTCAATAAACAGTGAAATGACTGAAACAATTTCTTCATCTATAAGGACTGCAAAATGTTGACCTACCGGATCATTCTCAAGTTTTATATAAGACAATTCTTTGTTTGGCCACATGACTTCGTGCCGAACTTGATAGGTCTCTTCGTATGAAATGGCTTTAACTTTAATTGCGTTATCTTTTTCAACAATACTCATGAAAATGCTCCCTTTTTATACTTCATTCACTTATAAAAAACAAAACCGCGATCACTTATGATCGCGGCTTCAAAATGTCAAATTCTCAAATCAATTTTACCTATTTTTGTTTAAGGTTTAAAATTTGACGCGCTTCAGCTGGTGTTGCAATTTCACGATTCAGTTCTTTTGCAATGCGTACAGTACGCTCAACAAAATCTGCATTTGAAGTTGCTTTTACACCTTTTGAGAGATAAATATTATCCTCAAAACCAACACGTACATGACCACCCATTAGGATTGCCATCGTTGTTAGTGTTAACTGCGAACGGCCAACGCCAGCAACAGTCCAAGTGGAATCTGCCGGTAGCTTGTTAATCATAAACATTAGATCTTCAGGTGTTCCTGGACAAGCGCCCGGTACGCCTAAAACAAAATCAAAATGAATCGGGCTTTTAACAAGACCTTTTTTCTGTAATGACACAGCGTTTTGGATCATACCACGCTCAAAGATTTCAAGCTCAGGTTTAACACCAAGTTCTTGCATACGCTTTGCAAATTTTTCAATGTACTCTTCAGTGTTCATAAACACATCTGGACCAAAGTTACACGTACCCATGCTTAGTGTCGCCATTTCTGGTGACAGCTCAACTGGCTGTAAACGTTCTTCCGGAGTATGCCATACAGCACCACCTGTAGACGGTTGGAATATAACGTCACACTTTGCTTCGACGAGTTCTTTAATTTCCTTGTACATTTCAAATGCTTGTGTTGGAGATCCATCAGCGTTTCTAGCATGGACGTGTACAATAGATGCACCCGCTTGCCAACACTTATAAGCTTCTTCAGCAATCTCAGCTGGTGTGATTGGAAGATGCGGTTGATGTTCTCTCGTTACCTCTGCACCCGTAAGTGCTGCGGTTATTATAAGTTTTTCCATGAAGGGCCTCCTATTTACGTTGTTTGTCTTTAGGCGTTACACAAGTGCCAGACGCCTTACAAACAACAATTGGCTCTTCCAGAACGTCACATGCAGAGTCACTAATCTCTGGACGAGGTACAATTACTTTTCTTGCTTCGAATACCATCTTACGTGAAGAGTTTCCGACCTTGACAATCTCTCCAACAGCTTCAATGTAATCGCCTGCAAATACAGGTGCTAGAAACTCAACGTTATCGTATCCTGCAAATAGACCTTCATCGCCATCTTGACGAATTAGAAGTTCTGTTGCAACATCACCAAATAGTTGTAGCATCTTTGCGCCATCTACCAAATTTCCACCATAGTGTGCATCGTGCATGCTCATACGCATACGAATCATTGCTTGTTCCATTTTTAAAACCTCCTAAAGGACACGACCTTACCGACAATAGCCCTATATATAGGGAAGGTTCTTACTCATTATATTATGTGTGTCAGTAAATTGGAACCCTCCACTTGAAAGTTATTGCACCTAATTGATAATTTTTTCTCAATGCTTGCAAATAAAATGCCGACACTAGAAAAAGATATCCGATTGCCGGATATCCTTTTATTCTTATATTTTATATTTTAAATCGTTTAACTTGTTCACCTAATTGATCAGATAAGTCATTCAAATTCTCTGCAGCCTTTGCTACAGCATCTACAGCAGCATTTTGCTGTTCCATGGTTGCACTTACCTGTTGGCTTGCCGCAGCCGTTTCCTCTGAAACAGATGAGATATTTGTTATAGACTGAACAATTGCATTCTTGTCATCTAACATCTCTGTAATAAATGTATCTATGTCCGTTATTTGAGTGGCAATACTTGCGATGGCTTGTGATATTTCATTGAAGCTTACACCCATCTCATCGACTGCTTTATACTGCTCGTCAGCATTGGACTTAAAGTCGTCCATTATACCAACGGTATTGCCTGTTTGTTCTTGAATCTGTGAAATGATTATACGAATTTCATCTGCAGAATTTGAAGACTCCTCGGCAAGTTTACGGATTTCATCTGCAACAACAGCAAATCCGCGACCATGTTCTCCAGCTCTTGCAGCTTCAATTGATGCATTTAGAGCCAATAGATTTGTTTGTTCTGATATTGAACTGATTGTACTTAATATCCCACCAATGTCCTGTGACTTCGATTCAAGGTCATTGATTGCTTCTGATATACGTTCAGTAGACTTGTTATTCTCGTCAGACTTTTGTTTTAAATCAGATAACACACTTTCACCATTTTTATTGGTTACTAGGGCATGCTCAGCATTGTCTGAAATCTCAGATGAGTTTGAGTGAAGCTTTTCAAACTTTTCATCTAGGTTTCCGGTCAATCTTGCTGCAGCCTCTGTGTCATTGGCTTGTTCTGTGGCACCTTGTGCAATCTCATCTACTGTGCTATTCACTTCGTCAGAAGAAGCACTGGCTTCCTCAGCGCTGCTTGCAAGCGTTTGAGATGCAAGCGATACTTCATTACTAACGTTTACAGCGTTTTCAAGGAGGGTTCTTACGTTAGACACCATGGAGTTAAACTTATTGGCTAGTTCTCCAATCTCATCTTTGGTTTGAACTTCAGATACGGTCGTCATGTCCCCTTGTTCAACCTTGGCCATATCGTCAACAATCATCTTTATTGGTTTTGTTATTGAATTGGCAAATAGAAGGGCAATAACTGCAGCAATTATTAAGGTAATAGTACCCATCACAAGTGCCGCCGTTAACATTTCCTGAGTGCTTTCATCAATCTCGTTGTAATACATTGACGTCATGATATACCACTTGGTATCTGGAAGGTACTTAAATATTGCATACTTATCTGCAACTTCACCTTCTGCATTAGCGTACTCATAGTCCACAAGACCTTCCGTTTCACCACGACTAACAACCTCTTGTATTTCTTTTACAGGAAGTACTTTCCCAATTTGAGATGGATCCGGATGGGCTACAACTTGACCTTGATCGTCCAGTACAAATACGTAGCCATGTTTACCTACTTTGACACTGGATATCATCTCTGAAAATGCTGATAAATCAATGCTGGTTGCTACCGCTCCAATAAATTCATTGTTTGTATTAAATACTGGCGCAGTGCCTGAAATCGACATATTTCCTGTTACAGCGTCTTGATACATTTTCGTCCATCCAATTTGTCCTGTATCTTCAGCCAACTGATACCATGCACGTGCGCGTGGATCATAGGAATCATCAAACTCATGGTCTGGATGAATACGAATGACCCCATCATTTGTACCAATATACATTTGAAATGCTGACGGATAATTGTTTACATAGTGCTCAAACAACCCAAGTAGAGATGTTTCAACTTGTGGGTTTTCCATAATGCCTTTGGCATCAATATTTTCCGCTATTGCGTTAACCCCAAATATGTAACCTTCAAACTCCTTTTGTATTGAATGTGCGATTTCATTGTTGAGCGATTTATTTGACTCAATCAGATTTTCGTTTAATATGTCTGAAGCATTATAATATGATGCAATCCCCATCACCATTAAAGGTACAATAACCAGTACTGAAATGATCCCCAACAATTTGTTTCTAATTCCCATCTTTATCCTCCCACTCACTCACTAAATAAACTGGTATGTATCAGTTTTTACGAGCCCATATCTATAATTGTAAAAACCTTACACCCTATAATAATATTATAGACGCTCACTCACATAGAGTAAACGTTTAACTTACTTTTTATTTTGCCTCTGACTTAGACTTTACACGTTTTAGTCTAAAGAAATCTTCTCTTTCTTTTTCCTCCAAGGTATCTTCAATTTTCTTTACCAAAGCGCGGTACTTTGGAATCTGAATCTTTTCAAGTGCATTTGCCCTCTTCTGAGTTTTTCTTATTTCCATAGCAAGCTTGTAGACTTTTGTTTCTACTTCTGCGAGTTCATAGGTTAAAAACCGAACCTTCCTAAACTGACGTACAGCTGTATCTAGGGCAGCATTGGTTCTAAAGAATCCATAACTCACTTGAAAGGGATCTTTTTTATAGCGTACCTCAGGTATTTCTACACCCATAACAGAGGTTAACAAAACCTGGTAATCTTCCGTATGGGGAATAGAAATAGCGATCTCTTCAACAGTGCTCACCCCTAATGTTACGTTGGCAAATCGCAGAGCTTCATAGGCTTGTTTATAAACAGCACTAATTTCCTTTTGAATACTTTGCGCGCGGTCCAGAAGTCCCATCATTTCTCGAATGAGCACATTTCTTTTTTTATCCAATAGGTCGAATCCCTTTGCAGAGAATCCGAGCATATTTTTGGCTTTAATTAAGTTGGCTTTCGTTGGCGCATTGTTTTGGTTCATACAAACCACCTCAGTCCTGCACATTATTTCTTAATTTAGCTTTTATAATTTGCTTCTATGATTTCTTCACTTAATCGGTCAAGTTCCGATTTTGGTAGTACAGAAAGAATCTCCCAAGCAATCTCTAAACTTTCATGGATTGTTCGATTTTCATTCATGGTCTGTGTGACGAAGGCAGCTTCAAAAGCTCTACCAAATTCCATATACTTTTGATCCACCTTTGAAAGATCACTTTCACCTATGATTTGTGCCAGTGCTCTAATATCTTGTACCTTGGAGTAGGATGAAAAGAGCTGATTTGCCACATCTGGATGTTCTTTTACGGTGTAGCCTTCCCCAATGCCGTCTTTCATAAGGCGTGACAAAGAAGGCAAAACATTTACTGGCGGATAGATATTATCATGATATAGATCACGACTTAATACAATCTGTCCCTCCGTTATATATCCTGTAAGGTCAGGCACAGGATGTGTTATATCATCATTTGGCATTGTCAAAATAGGTAAAAATGTTATGGAGCCAGGCCTGTTTCTAAGCATGCCAGCTCTCTCATACAAGGCTGCTAAATCAGAGTACAAATACCCTGGATAGCCCTTTCTACTTGGGACTTCTTCTCTTGCGGAGGACACTTCACGTAGGGCTTCACAATATGATGTTATGTCTGTCATAACCACCAATATATTGTAGCCTTCTTCAAATGCTAGATACTCTGCTGCTGTAAGGGCACACCTTGGAGTACTCACCCTTTCAACAATAGGGTCATCAGCTAGGTTGATAAACATAACTACATTTTCCAAGGCGCCTGATGCTTCAAAACTACGTTTAAAAAAAGCTGCATCATCATGTTTTACACCAATGGCTGCAAAGACTATAGCAAATTTCTCTTTTTTACTCTGATCCTCATCAGCGTTCGTATCAGAATCATCATCAGACTTTCCCTGTGTAATTTTAGCTTGTCTTACGATTTGAGCCGCCAATTCATTGTGGGGCAGACCATTCCCTGAAAAAATAGGCAGTTTTTGACCCCGTATTAGGGTCGTTAAGGTATCTATTGTTGAGATTCCAGTCTGTATATAGTTTTTTGGATATTTGCGGGCCACTGGATTTATAGGTCTTCCATTAATGTTATATAACTTTCCTGAATAGATCTCTCCACCCTCGTCGATGGGTTGGCCAACACCATTAAAGGTTCTCCCTAAAATTTCATGAGAAAGTCCAATTTCAAAGGGTTTTCCGGTAAAGGTCACGGAGGTATTGTTTGTTGACAGTCCTGATGTTCCTTCGAACACCTGGGCAATGACACGGTCTCCATCAATACGAATGACCTTACCCATACGCGTTTTTTCATCTTCTACTTTTATACGTACCACTTCGCCATAGGATGCTGATTTTACCCCTGAAAGGATAATAAGGGGTCCCTCAATTTTATCGAGTTTTAAATACTCTCGTTTCATACATTGCCCCCTTAACTTTCTGCATATTGAACCGTAAGTTCGTTGTAATAGTCTTCAACTTCTTGTCTAAGACGCCCTATACCGCGTAAGTCTTCGTTTGGAATGGTGTATTTCATTTTCATAACCTTACCAAACAGTTCATCATCCTTGACCTTGGAAATTGGTATACCTAGATTGATTGCTTCTTTGGAACGGTCATATAGGTACTTAATCATTTCAAGCATTAGATGTTGTTTGGGTAAAGGCACATAGGTATCATCTGCATGAAAAGCATTCTGTTGCAGGTATCCTATTTTAATGACCTTTGATATTTCTATGATTAGCCGCTGGTCATCTGGAAGTACATCCTCACCTACCAGAGCAACAATATCCGCAAGTTTGTTTTCCTCAAACAATAGGCTCATCATTTCGTTTCGTAGATCAATAATATCTCCACTTACATTCTCGGTATACCACGGAGAGAGTATTTTGATGTAGCCACTGTAGCTATTCAACCAATTGATGGAAGGATAATGGCGTGCGTAAGCGAGGCGTTTGTCGAGTGCTAAAAACGCGTTCACAAAACGTTTTGTATTTTCCGTAACTGGCTCAGAAAAATCTCCCCCAGCAGGTGAAACTGCACCAATAATCGTTACTGACGCTTCTTGACCACCCAGGGACTTCACATAACCAGCACGTTCATAAAACTCAGCAAGTCTTGAGGGCAGGTAAGCTGGGTATCCTTCTTCAGCTGGCATTTCTTCAAGACGACCTGATATTTCCCTAAGTGCCTCTGCCCATCTGGACGTAGAGTCTGCCATTATGGCAACATGATAACCCATGTCACGGTAATACTCAGCCAGTGTAATACCTGTATAAATACTTGCTTCACGAGCAGCAACAGGCATATTTGATGTGTTGGCAATTAGAATCGTCCGTTCCATAATAGGTTTATCTGTTTTAGGATCAATCAGTTTAGGAAACTCTTCAAGTACATCGGTCATTTCGTTGCCACGTTCACCACAGCCAATATAAACAATAATGTCTGCATCTGACCATTTTGCCAATTGATGTTGCGTCATGGTTTTCCCAGTTCCAAAACCGCCTGGAATCGCTGCTGTTCCCCCTTTTGCAATGGGGAAAAATATATCGAGCACACGTTGTCCTGTTACAAGTGGCTTAGAAAGTACCATACGTTCCTGAACAGGTCTTGGTTTTCTAACAGGCCATTCCTGATACATTTTAATTTCGTGAACTTTGCCTTTTTTATCTTTTATTTTCATTAATACTTCTTCAATATTGTAAAAACCCGCTTCTTTGAGTTCTATAATTTCACCGTTTAATTTTGGAGGGACCATCAACCTATGTTCAATAAGAGACGTTTCCATCACCGTACCAAAAACTTGACCTTCTGAAACTGTGTCTCCTACTTCAACAAGCAAGTAAACATCCCAAAGGGTTTCAAGATCAATGGATATAAGCCCAATGCCTTCAGGTATAAAATCTGCACAGATCTCATTAATCTTATGAAGGGGTCTTTCGATGCCATCAAACATGTTCCCAATAAGTCCAGGGCCTAATTTTAATGAAAGCGGTCGTCCTGTGGACACGACAACTTCACCGACTTGTAGCCCCTCAGTCTCTTCATAAACCTGTATCGTACCAAGATCACCATCCAGGGATATAACCTCACCTATGAGCTTGTTCTTACCCACTGTCACCATTTCTCGCATTTTATATTCTGACATGCCTGAAGCTTTCACAACAGGTCCATTCACCATATCTATTACAGCTGTATTATTCATCCCCATCACCCGATTCATTTATGATTTCATATACCAGTTGTCCCATAAATCTTTTATTGTCTGAGATCACACCAGCAAGTGAATAATCAATACGAACAGTTTTTGTGCCATTGTAGACGACAAATCCACCAATAATATCTTCTTTTGTTGAAACCAGTTTTATATGTTTCATGGTGTAACCCGCTTTATGAAGCGAATGTTCAATGTCATCACAGTATCTAAGATGGTCCTTTTGCGTGAGCTCAACAATAATGTCATCAAACTCATGAAATCTTTCCAGTGTTGTTTTTAGGTTGTCCTTTAAGAACATTGTGTAAATTTCAGAATCCACAAATAGATGAATTCTATCTGTCACTGCTTCAAGCAATTCATCTATCAGGTTATGTCTTCTATATAAAACTTTATTTTTTGCCTCACTTTTTGCCTTTGATATTAAGCGTTTGCCCTCTTCTTCTGCTTTGTCTTCCATTTGGTGAATGAAAGCTTCCTTTTTTTCTATTACACCTAACTTAAAGGTGTCCAGCGCCTCCAACATTTCTGCGTCTAGAACCTCACCACGTTCAATATATTTGTCTACTACCTTTTGAAGGACTGCTTTTTTAAACAGATCTAATTTATCATCAATTGTAATCATTTAACCACCCTTTACACATACGTATGCTAGAACTTAAGCCCGATGGATTCACGGATATACTTAGCAATACGATCGTCTTCTGTCTGCTCAGTGGTTCCTGGAATCTGAATGATCAAGGTTTCAGACTCTAACAGTTTTCGGTGCATAATGGCCTCTTCAGCCTTATTCATTATGCCCCCAGTTATCATAATAATCCCAACCTGTGGGTCTTTGATCAGTTCATCAATTTTTTGAATTATTTCTTGTTCAGTCTCTAACTGGACACCACGAATACCTGCAAGTCGCATACCAATCAATGTATCTGAATTATCACTAATTAAAAAGGAATGCATGGCGGCCTCCTTTATAGTCGACCCAAAATAAGAATTGAAATAATCAGTCCATAAATTGCAATACCTTCTGCAAGCCCTACAAATATCAATGTTTTACCTAAAATTTTAGGATCCTCACTGACTGCACCCAGGGCAGAAGACCCTACAGCGCCCACTGCATAACCAGCGCCAATTGTTGCAAAGCCCGTACTCAGAGCTGCTGCTATGAAACCCATTCCCGATGCACTGGTAACCCCCTCTTCTGCTGCTGCCAAGGCAATGTCTGGAACCAGTATTCCAAGAGCCAATAACATAAGGGGAATATACCCGATCAAATTCCATTTTAAAATTCTCTTTATTCTCTCGCGGCTGCTGTCCTTATTCATAAGTACAACACCTGCCATTAAGGTTACAAATACAACGGTTAAACTTAGACCTAATATTAATTTCATCAACATTTTCATACCTCCTGATTTAAATGATTAGTTATTTGAGCGCACTGTTGCGGGTTCGAACGGTATTCCTTCGCCGATATAATACTTACTGAACAATTCATAGTAGACCAGTCTTAATCCTTGAATGAATACAATCAAACCTTCTAGGAATATTACGATTAAGTTCCCAATAATGAACATGGAAATATTACCTGCTAAAGTACCAATAATACTTGCCATGGTATGAAATGCAATGAATAAACCCACATGATTGAGTGCAAAGGCACCGACTCTAATAAATGAAATACTATTGGATAACATACTTAAGAAGGTTTCTAAAATATCAAATCCACTTTCAACATAGTACGCACTTAAGGTCTCATGATGGAGCGGCCTATGTCCTGATACATAATTTGCAAGAGGCTCCCTGAATATGATCAAAGACACAGATGCGACCACAAGGACGGTAAAAATTCCGGATGTCCATGCGAAATCTACTTGGTACTTAGAAAGTGCCAGCCCCAGTATGGAGAGGTATAAAACAAGACCCGCTATACCATTTCTTCCAAAATAACCTTCTTTAAGATCTTTCATTTTAAGTTTGTTAAAAATGCTGTATCCAAAACTGATCAATAAGAGTACCAGTCCTATAACAATGGAGGACACGAGAATGGTATTAATATTTTCTATTGGTCGTATAAAAAAGAAATCTGCCCCGTGGGGGTCTCCCAAAACAATGCCGACCGCTTTTGATATGACATGTTCATAACCAAATAGGCTGTCATAAAGGGTTCCAAAGACCATTGAACTGATTCCCAACCTAGACAATATGCCACCGTATAAATTTTGAGGGTTTCTTTTCACCATATAAAGACCAGCAAGGTATAAAACAAGCCCCTGTCCTAAATCTCCAAACATAGCCCCAAATAAAAACATGTAGGTTAAACCTAAGAATACGGTTGGATCAACCTCCGTATAGGATGGTGTGCCGTACATCTCTACCAATAGCTCAAAGGGTTTCAGTATACGACTGTTCTTCAACTTCGTTGGTGGGATCATTTCCCTGGTTGTTTCTTCTAAGGCTTTAAATGAAACTATAATGTTGTAACCCACGTCTTCAATACTGTTCCTGATAAAATCTTTTTCACTTACACCAATCCAACCTGACAAATAGAAAAACCTGTTGGTACAAGCAACTCGCGGTTTTAAAGCTGTAACCGATTCCTCCATGGCAGTCCTGGAGTAACAACAAGCAATTGACTGCGCATACTTGTCTTTACGGTCTTTAATCTGTTCGTTTAAATCAAATATGGTTCTTTCAATTTCATCTATTCGTGTATGTAGGTTGCCAATCATTTCATTTATGGGACCAAGATACTTTTTGATCATTTTGATTTCTTTAAAGTATACCGAGCGTAGGATTCTATCCGTCTCTTTTTCAAGCGACTTAGGCGATATAATTAAATATGCTTCCTCATCATTAAATGCACCAATATGCATGGCCGCTGCTGATACATTTTCATAATTCATGGTAAACTTATTTCTGTTTTCTTTTGTTAAGGTTCCCAGCTTTGTTGAAAAATTTTCCATGTTATAAACTTCAGTGAGGTCTACATCTACCTGTTCCAAGAGTTCTATAATTTGAATTTCTTTAAGTTCTAGAAGCTCTTGTTCCAAGCTATTTTTGGAATTATTTATATTTTTGAACTCGTCAAAAATTGAGTCAATCTCTTCTTCTACAGCAGAGTACGCATAGTCCTCATCAAAATGTTCAGTGTTAATCTCACGGGGTATATCCATAAGAACCATAAGCTCTTCGAGTTCCTCTTGGATTTTCTTAAAACTTTTATCTGTTCTAAATGGTTTGATCATACACATGTTCATAATTTCTTCTAGGTTTTCTTCAAGCATATTAAGCGTAAAATTGCTTTCGTCTATTTCGTTCATCGCATCAATTAAATGTACATTTTCCATGAGTACAATTTTTCTCAACACTTGATCTAAATAGTCTTGATGTGCCACTAGGTTTAGAAGCTCCATTCTCTCAACTGCCACGAGACTCCCCCCTTTCCTAAACCCGTCTCCTTATGATTCATTTTGCTTTACACGTACCAAATACTTTTTTATTTCTGTTTTGCTAAAGCCATATTTTTTTGCCTCAAATATTGTAAACAAATCCCTTACTTCAAATTCGAGCTGGTGCATGTACACCATTGATTCGATGATATTCATAGAATTTGATTTTTTGAGTCTCATGAACTCACTAAATATATAACGTTCCATATTGAGTTCCATAAAGGTTTCAAAGTTTCTATCTTTCACTAAAAATCCGTAAGGACCACTTCGTATATAAGCCATTGCCTCATCCATACTTTTTGCATAACAGAGCAACTTTAGAGACTTATACTTCAAGGTATGTCCGCCAAGCAGGGTATAATTTAATAATTCCTCAGCTGTAAGATTGTAGAATTTCCGCCCCCTGTACACCCACTGCAGATTCAATATGTCTGTATTTTTACCCAAGATTTCTTGCATGGGCTCTTTATCCTTAGGGGACAGTTTTTCAACCTGCTCATTTAGTTTTCTAAAGTAATACCTATCTAGATTCATTTCCATGTAGAAGATTCTTCGCTCAGGTGATTCGTTGATATAATAGCTCAACAACTCATGATACCTTGTTCCTTTTAAGGCCATGACCAGTTCATCTAGTGACTTGGACTGACTTAATGATTCATAATCAAAGGTTTTGCTGACACCAAGGATCACCATATGGTTCATTAGTTTGGATAAGTCTTCTTTTCTTTCCAGTGCACGGATAAATAATTTTAAATCTTCTATTTCATTTCTCATAAAAAGGATTTTAAATAACTGTTTGTAGTCGTCAACAAAATAATGTATTAAGCCCTGCAATTTCTGAAACGATGCCCGTTTAAACATTACCTCCAGCTGGTCAATACTAACTTGATCCACTTCAATCTGACTTAAAGCATCTCCATAACTTGTTTTATTTTTGAGGTACTGAACCATATCAGATAAGTCATTTAACTCAAGCAGATAATTGTAGTCCTTATCTTTAAGTAGACGGCCTTCCAGTGATCTAATTTTTGTGTTAATAGCAGCAAATCGTGTAACACTCCCCATTTCAGCCTCCTACTCTAAATTTTTAAGCTGGCTAAATACGGCTTCAAACAGTCGCATAAACACTTTTTCAACCATTTCTTCTTTGTTTTCATCAAGAAGTCCCTTGAGTCTTTCACATTCAGCAAGACCAGACGCTTCAATTTCAGCTGCTTCAACACGTGCAGCACCTACTATTTCATCGTACTTAATTTTTGCTTCTTTTCGGCCTTCCTTCATCAATGCGAACTCAAGGTCTTTTTTGTCTTTCTTTAATTGTTTGTATTTTTCTTTTTCTATGGATATGGCTTCTTTTTCGATCAAAATCGTTTTGTTATCAATACTAATAATTTTGCCTAAAGTTTCTTCAATCATTTTGGCATGCATTTTATCACCCCACACAAGACTTCTATCTTACAAGACCTTTATCTTACAAGTCTTCTATACAAGCCATTGTAAAACCTTCATAATTTTCTGACAACTTACAACGTATGGATATAATACCCAAGTTCGGGCCTAAAATTCGGTTAAAATTTTATACCTTATAGATATACTGGTGTTCCAAACTACTTTTTACGCAAAAAAACAAGGCATCAAAACCTATGGATTTTGACACCTTTACATTTCTTCTATAATTTAAGTAATTTATTAAGCAAACCAACCACTTCAACTGAAACCTTGTCCATTTCAACAAGATATTTTTCAGCACTTTCCTTATCGCCAGCATTATAGGCCTTAACGGCTTTCATAGCTAGGTCATGAAGGTTTTTATGGGGCTGACCCATAACTTTAACAACCTGTTTGTAGTTTGGATTTGTTTCTCCACGCGATTTCATCCAGCGTCCAAGACGACACTTGGTATGGTCACCCATCATAGCCGGGTCAATATCATCATACCCAAGAATCATATTATATATTCTCCACTTCCAATTTAGATGGTCTGTTATACAAATCTCAATGGATTCTCTATCTGATATTTCATCGGCATTGGAATACATATTTTTTCTAAGATCATCAATGCCAACAGAGATATCGAACATGGCTTGACCTGTTCTAATACACTCGCTATACAGTTCCTTTGTTCTATCATTTATTTGTGTTAAGTTACTGGCAACTTCTTCTGAGACTGCCGTTTGCTGATCAATACTGCCACTTATTTGATTCATATTTTCCTGGATACTTGTTACGCCACCCACGGCTTCTTCAATAGCTGCAGTTGCAACCCCAACACGCTCTCGACCTTTTTCAAATCCTTCTCTCGAGCCTTCCATCGAATGCATTGCAGATTCAATTTGCGTCCGTAAATCATCAATACTTGACTGAATAAAATCAACAGATTCTTTAGTGCTTTCAGCAAGTTTTTTTATTTCCTCGGCAACTACAGAGAATCCTTTCCCAGCTTCTCCTGCACGTGCTGCTTCAATAGAGGCATTTAAAGCCAGTAAATTGGTCTGGTCTGCAACCGACTTAATGATATCCACCATTTCATCTATTTTGCGTGTTTTATCACTTACAACTTCAATTTGCGTATTGGTTTCCATAACTTGGTCAAATGCTTTTTCGATGAATTCAAAGGCTTCAAGTACTTGATCCATACTGTGTTGTGTTTTCTTAACAGTTTCACCCGCAGCTTTGGTTGAGTCGGATACAAAATGCGCTACATCTTCTATGGTTGCAGACATTTCTTGGCTACTTGCAGCAACAGTCTCTACAACTTCAGCTTGATCATTTACATCATTGATCATGTCTTTGACAAAATCCATTTTCATCATAAACCGCATCAGTTCATTTGTATCCATGAGTAGAGGCATATGTTCGTTGCAATTTGAACATACCATTTTCGACATGGCTCCAATAACATACCCTGGTACTTGGTCCGTTTTCTCATCAAATTTTACTTGACCCGATTCGATTTTCTCAAGCCAGTTTTTAACTTTTTGAAGTTCGTTGTCACCCTTATTCGTATGTGTGTCTTTGCCTCGCCCAAACATCCTCTCACTCCAGTCAAATGTACACCTACTCAACAAATTGATTTTGTCATGTATTACAGGCACTCATTTACTTTATTTATGCACCCATACAATTTATACCTCAACACACTCATGAATATTCAGTTTGTAATGATATTATTATAGTTCTAAAGTTGGGTTTTCATCTAAGGCAAGTCGAACACGTCTAACAAATGTACTTAACTCACCGAACAAGTCTTTACGGTCAGCAGCATTACATATCTCACATATTTTTGTTCCAATTATAACACCATCTGCGTACTGAGCCGCTCGTTTGGCTGACTCTGGGCTGTCTATTCCAAATCCAGATAATATCAGACTATCAGTCATTCTGGAAAGAATTTTGTAATTTTCTTTAACACGTTGATCTAAATTATTCTCTTGTGAACTGTGTTCAGATTTGTGCCCTGTAATGCCTGAATAATTGACAGCATAAACCAGACCATTTGATTCCTTTGCAATTCTATCAAGTCTTTCAGTCGATGTTGGAGAAGTAAATGTCGCCAAGGTTAAAGGGCCAAAATCAAACTCCTTTTTTAATTCTGCTTGTGCCTCAATCGGAAGATCTGGAATAATGAGCCCGCTTACCCCTGCGTCTTGAACTTCTTTTATAAAGACATCCACCTTATATCCAAACAAGGTGTTTAAGTAGGTCAAAATATAGACTGGCACATGACATGCTTGCACGATTTTACCCACCAGCTCTATGGCGCGTTTTGGAGTCATGCCTTTTTGAATAGCAGATGCCGCTGTCTCTCTCAACAGCTGACCATCTGCAAGGGGATCCGAGTGTGGAATTCCCAACTCTATATAATCAGCCCCTGAACGCACTGCAGAATTTATTAACTCAATGGTTGTTTCATCGTCAAATTGACCCAACATAAAAAACGGCATGAGTATCTTTTTCTTAAAGTCTTTTTTATGTTCCATTTAATTTTCCTCCATAACAGTTTGCATGTCTTTGTCTCCACGGCCTGATAGGTTTACCAGAATTATGGACGTCTTTGGCAGATCTTTGGCTTCTTTAATGGCTCCAGCCAACCCATGTGCACTTTCCAGCGCTGGAATAATGCCTTCCTGACGGCTTAACAAATGAAATGCGTCTATGGCTTCTGTGTCATTTACACTTTTATACCTTGCACGTCCAGAATCTAAGAGTTGGGCGTGTTCTGGACCTACACCCGGGTAGTCTAGACCCGCAGAAACAGAATGGACTGGATCAATATGTCCATTGTTATCATGAAGCAGTTTGGTACGCATACCATGGATAATTCCGTCTTTTCCAAGCATCATGGTTTTTGCATGTTTCCCTTTTTCGTCTGAAATGCCCCCGGCTTCAATCCCCAGCATGGCTACAGAGCAATCTTTTATAAATGGATAAAATAAACCAATGGCGTTGCTCCCGCCTCCAATAGGTGCTACCAGTAAGTCGGGCAATTGACCAGTCATTTCTAAAACCTGATTTCTCGCCTCTTCTCCAATCACCTTCTGGAATGTTCTCACCATGACCGGATAAGGGTGGGGGCCTACAACTGACCCAATCACATAAAAGGTTGATTCAGCCAGCGCAACCCAGTCCCTAATAGCTGCACTTGTGGCATCTTTAAGTGTGCCTTCCCCTTCACTGACAGCTTTTACGTCTGCCCCTAACAATTTCATACGTTGAACATTTGGGGCTTGTCTCATAATGTCTTCTACACCCATATAGACCGTACACTTAAGTCCAAAAAGAGCACACACTGTTGCCGTTGCAACGCCATGTTGTCCAGCACCTGTTTCGGCAATAATATCTGTTTTTCCCATACGTTTGGCTAAAAGAATTTGACCTAGAACATTGTTGAGTTTATGTGCTCCTGTGTGGTTCAGGTCCTCTCTTTTTAAATAGATTTGCGCACCACCAATATGCTCACTGAGTCTTTTAGCGTGGTAGACAGGTGTTGGTCTTCCGGCATAGTATTTATACAAGTCTGCCAGTTCTTCATTGAATGACGTGTCATCTAGAGCACTATAGAACGCTTCTTCTAAATTTTGAAGGGGTTGCATCAATGTTTCCGGTACATATTGTCCCCCATATTTTCCGAAATATCCTGAATGGTTTTTCATCATACTTCTCCTCGTATAACAGTTTTCCTTGTTTAATAGTTTTTTATATAAACATCATTGTTTTTACTTTTTTTACAAAGGATCGCATTTTTTCAGGGTCTTTTTTTCCCGAGCTTTCAATCCCTGAGCTGATATCAACAATGTCAGGTTTTAGGGTGCGAACACAATCCTCAACATTGCCTATTGAAATCCCACCTGCTGCAATCCTAAAGTGTTGTCCAGCTGGGAGTTCTTTAATCCATTGAAATGTTTGTCCTGTCCCCCCCGCTTGACTGGGGTCAAATTTGTCGTATAAAAGGCCTGCACATAATTCATCTATTGCATTTTCATCCGACAAGTTTTGACCCTGCGTTTTCACAGCTACTGACTTCCAAACCGGGCGATCCATTTCATAGTTCTCTAAACGTTCATCTCCATGGAGTTGGATAACATCTAACTTACAAATTTCAGCAATGCGCTGCACATCTTCTTTTGAGCGATTGACAAATACCCCCACCGCTTTAATCCTTTTGTCCAGGCCAGAAATCAAACGACATGCTTGCTCAACACTGACCTGACGGCTACTTTTTGCGAAAACAAATCCAACATAATCAAGCTCTAACTCATTTGCTATGCGTATATCACTGAGACGCGTCAGTCCACACATTTTAACTTTTGGTTTTTTTGACTTAGCCATAAAGGTTTGTTGCTTCTGATCTGACCCCATCTGCATTAAACTTTCCCCTATAAGAAAGGCGCCTGCTCCAACGGATTTCAAATACTCTAGGTCCTCCACCGTTTTAATGCCACTCTCACTTACCACAAGTGTATTTTGTGGAACCAATGCCATTAATCGTTCTGTTTGGGTGATGTCAGTCTTAAAGGTTTTGAGATTCCTGTTGTTCATGCCTATTATGGCATCCTTTAATTTTAGCGCTTTCATGAGTTCCAGCTGGTTATGGGATTCAACCAACACATCCAAGCCCAAGCTTCTTGCATGCGCATACAAGTCCTTCAGTTTTGATTCGGTGAGTGCCCCCACAATAAGTAGAACTGCGTCTGCACCGCTGAGTTTGGCAAAGTCTATTTGAATGCTGTCCACTATAAAATCCTTACATAGAATGGGCAAGCTTGTTGCTTGACTTGCTCTTTTGATGTCCTTTAAACGCCCCTTAAAATACTCTGGTTCAGTCAGAATTGACATGGCTGTCGCGCCGTTTTTTTCGTATTTTAAAGCCTGCGCTCTAGGATCAGCATCTATATTGATATCCCCTTTAGAAGGTGATGCCCGTTTGAACTCCGCGATAACTGCTCGACCACTTTTAGGGCTGGTGAGCGCTTCTTTAAAGCTGATTCTTATACGTCTTTTTTTTGCGCGTGCTTCTTTATATATTTCTAAGCGTTGTTCTTTTGTGTAATTGGCTTTCACGGCTTCAACATGCATTATTCTTTTCGAAATAATTTCTTTTAAAATATCATGCATTACATTCCCACCATTCTATTAATAGCTCTGTTTATATTTGGATGTTCTCCTTGTTTGAAGTCAAAATTTCTACTCGATTTAAGTGCACTAAGTTTCTTTAGGGCAGAACCTTCTGAAATAGAACGTTTGGCTAGAATCACAGCCTCCTCCATAGAATCTGCTTTACCAGCCATAAAGATCACAGCTGCGGCATTTAAGACAACCACATTCAAATATTCAGAGGGTTCATTTTTTAATACCGATTCAAGGATACCAGCGTTATGTGAAGGTGATCCTCCCTTTAATGCTGAATCTGGTGCCTGATTGAATCCCAGATCAGTTGCCGAAAGCATTGCCTTTTCGATTTGATTGTTTCTCAGTGTGCGGGTGTGATTGCTACCACTGAGCGTCAGCTCATCCAGCCCTTTTTCACTACACACAAACATGATATTTTCAAGTCCCATCAATTGTGCCGCTTGAGTGAGTGTATCTATCATATTGAGATCGCCCACCCCAATAACTTGACCACTTAGCTTAACTGGATTACATAAAGGTCCAACAAGGTTAAATATTGTTCTGAATCCCAGTGCCCTTCGAACAGGCATGATTGCCTTCATCGATTTATGAATACTGGGTGCGTAGAAAAAACCAATCCCAGTACTTTCAAGCGTTTTGATAGCTTGACTTTCACTTACATTGACATTTACGTCTAATGCTTCAAGAACATCAGCACTTCCAGACTTACTGGTAATACTTCTGTTTCCATGTTTTGCAACCGCAAGGCCTGCACCCGCTACAACAAAAGCTGCCGCTGTTGAAATATTAAAACTGCCACTTCCGTCCCCCCCTGTTCCACAGGTGTCAACCACATTAAAATCAAACTGGGTCTGGCTGGTTTTATTACGTATGGCAAGTGCAGCGCCTGCAATCTCAGATGAACTTTCCCCTTTAATTTTTAATGCCGTTAGTACACTGGCCATTTCTACTTGACCAACACGACCATCTAAGAATTCTGTGAACATGTTTTGTGCATCCTCTATATTTAGGCTATTTCCCTGTGCCAATTGATTTATAATCTTTTTCATTGTGCCCTCCTTAACTCACGTGCTTGATTAAATTTTTCAGCGATCTTAATAAAGTTTTCGAATATTTTAAGACCCCCTTCTGTGCTAATCGATTCAGGATGAAACTGTACCCCATAGGTTGGGTTGGTTCGGTGTGCGATCGCCATCACTTCACCTTTATCATCAATAGATATAACCTCTAAGTTTGATGGAATACTTCTTTGATCTATTACAAGAGAATGATAACGAACCACATGAATGTTTTTAGGTAATCCATCAAACAATGGATTATGCTTCAACTGAATTTTAGATAGTTTTCCGTGTAACTGTTCATTGGCTTTGCCAACCTCTGCACCTTCCACCGCGCCTATAGCTTGGTGACCCAGACAAACACCTAACATAGGTATGTGTTTACTATATTTTTTAATTACCTCACAGGTGCATCCTGCATCCACTGGGTGGCCTGGTCCTGGTGATAAAACAATTGCTTTTAGCTTCATCTGAGCTAGCTGATCAATTTCAAACGCATCATTGCGAATGATTTTTATTTTCTCTCCCAGCTGGCCCAAATACTGAACAATATTGTAGGTAAATGAATCGTAATTATCTATAACGAGTATCATTAGACACCCTTCCTTTCTTCTTTTGATTGTTCTGCCATTTGAACGGCCCTCATAACACTGGCTGACTTATGAAGTGTTTCCATATACTCCGCTTCAGGATCAGAGTCCTGAACCAATCCACCACCCGCTTGAACACTCACCACACCCTCTTTTAATACGGCTGTGCGTATGGCTATGCAGGTATCCATTTCATTATTGGTTGCAAACCATCCGACTGCACCTGCATATACACCGCGTTTAAGTGGTTCGTTCTCATCAATGATGGACATGGCTCTAATTTTTGGTGCACCAGATACGGTCCCTGCAGGGAAACATGCTTTGAAAACTTCTATACTGTTCATATTGGTTTTAACTTCACCTGTGACCTCAGAAACAATATGCATAACATGGGAGAAACGTTCAATTTCTTTAAACTTAGGAACTGTCACAGAGCCATACTTTGAAATTCTCCCCAAGTCGTTTCGTGCTAAATCAACCAACATTAAATGTTCAGCGTTCTCTTTTATGTCTTTTATAAGGTCACTTTCATGCCTCTTATCCTCTTCTTCTGTAAAACCTCTAGGTCGGGTCCCAGCAATGGGATGAATGACTGCTTTACAATTTTTCAAATGAACCATGGTCTCTGGGGATGCACCTACAACATCAACATCCTCTGTTGATACAATAAACATGTAGGGTGACGGATTCATTAACCTGAGTTGTTTATATAACTCCAGTGCACTTATTTGTGTTGGCTTGGACAGCCTTCTTGAGAAAACAAGCTGGAAAACGTCTCCGTTTGATATATGTTTTTTGGCTGTATACACATTTTTTATAAAGGCCTCTTTTGATAATTGAGAGGACCACGCTTTTGATAAATCCTCAGGTGTTTGATGGTTTCTTTGGTTCTCAACTTGTTCGCTTACATGTGCCTTGTCCTGCTCCATCAATTTTTCGATCTTTTCACAGATATCGCTATGGCTAGATGATTGTTTTAGAAGATTATTTTTGTTTTCAAGGTTAAATGTAATTAATAGAATTTGACGCTTTTCTCTATCAATCACAATTAAATGTCTTGGGAGCATGAGGTGAACATCATCTACATCTGCCTTGTCTTCTATTGTGTTGGCTATTTTCTCAATATGCCTTACTGCGTCATATCCAACCCAGCCAGCAAGACCACCACTTGAAAATGGAACTTCCATATTGTCATTATTTTCATTGCTTTCATTTTTGCTATAGCCATGCGTCGGCTTTTGAAGAAGCTGCTCCATGTAATCAAATGGACTCCCAACATAATTTTCAACAGATGATGTGCCACTTTCTTTATAACGCAGTTCGATGTTTTCGCCTCTTGATTTCAGCTCCAGTATTGGGTGAACACCCAGCAAAGAGTAACGCCCAATTTCACCACATCGATCGGCACTTTCAAGTAGGAATCCATTGTTCTTATCTTTTAATTGTTTATAGAGCTCCATCGGATCTGGTTCGTTTTGAAACCCAATATGCGATACAGCTTCACGGCTTATAATCAGTTGATTTACAAATTCAAAGTCATTGATGTGATTCATATTCTCCTCCAGATTGTTTAATAGAAAATAAAAAAAGACACATCCTCCCATATTACTGGGACGAAGTGTCTTCGCGTTGCCACCCGGCTTAAATGCAATCGCTATAACTCAAATGTCTACCACACCGCTAAAATTGCTAATAAAAAAAGCATACTTCATCCCTATATTGGGACGAAATATGCTATATTCCGCGTGTGCCACCCAAGTTAAATGCTACTTGCATTTCACTTTGTAAAATACGGGTCATTTAATAAATCCTAAATATTTCCTGACCGATATTTTCGTTTGGTAACGGGGTTCTGACATAAGTATTTATAACCTGCTGTCATCCATCCCCGGCGTCTCACACTACTCCTTTGATTTCTCAAAGATTCATGCGGCATCTCATGGATCCATTCGTCAGCTGCTCCTGCACCGGCTTACACCTACCCCGGCTCGCTGTGGCTTTTACACACTGAGTACTTACTTCCAATCACTGATTTTGATTGTTCCTATTCAATTTAAATTCTTGATTTGATACTTATTCTAGCACAGTTGAAAATAGAGTCAATGAATTTTTGATATTTCTACAGATAATTGGCTGTTAGCTAATTTATTGGCAAGGGAGCGTTGCATAGGTTTATATTTGATTTCTACAGTCTGAAAGCCCTGACAAATGTCAGAGCTTTCAAATAATTCAATCACAGCCAATGTGATTTTGAATTTTAGTTAATGTGTTTATGTTATTTAAATCTTATCCTTTGCTGCATAGTGTGTGTGAAGCAACTTGTGTGCCTTTTCGCCATATGGCTTGCCAAGGTATTCTTCGTAAATCTTTTTAATCATAGGATTATCATGAGATTTACGACGTGTCTTCATCGCATCTTCTTTATAGATTGCTTCTTGACGTTTACGGATAATATCCATATCACCATGATGGTATGGCTGACCGCCACCACCAATACAGCCACCAGGACATGCCATAATTTCTATTGCATGATACTGGGATTTACCTGACTGAATATCTTCAAGAAGTTTTCTTGCATTTCCGAGGCCATGGGCAATACCAATATTGATATCTAGGTCGCCCACTTTAACTGTGGCTTCACGTATGCCGTCAAGTCCACGCAGTGCTTTGTAATCTACCATATCCAGTGTTTCCCCAGTGATCCACTCAGCAGCTGTTCTTACAGCAGCCTCGATAACACCACCTGTTGCACCAAAGATGACACCAGCACCTGTTGATTCGCCTAGAAGTGAATCAAAATCACTTTCAGGCAGTGTAGCAAAATCAATACCCGCTTCTTTTAACATTGCACCGAATTCACGCGTTGTAACAACAATATCAACATTGTTATTACCATCTTCTCTTAATTCTTCACGCGCTGCTTCCGCTTTTTTAGCCAAGCATGGCATAATTGACACAACCTCAATATCATCGGCATTAATTCCTATCTTCTCTGCATAATATGACTTTGCCATAGCACCTAACATGATTTGAGGTGACTTACATGACGAAGGAACATCCAGTAAATCTGGGAATTGGTATTCGAAGAACTGAACCCAAGCAGGGCAACATGATGTCAGCATTGGTAGACGACCGTTATTTTCTATACGGTGTACAAGCTCAGATGCCTCTTCCATAATTGTTAAATCCGCAGCCCAATCTGTATCAAATACTGCGTCAAAGCCCATACGTCTTAAAGCCGCAGCCAGTTGGCCCGTTGTGATTGTACCTGGTTCCATGCCAAACAATTCACCCACTGCCACACGAATGGCTGGCGCCACCTGTACAACAACATGTTTCTTAGGGTTATTGATGACCTTCCATACCTTTTGTGTTTGGTTAACTTCTGTAAGAGCAGCTGTCGGACAAACCGCAACACACTGACCACAGAAGGTACATGATGTTTCAGACATTGGCAGGTTAAATGCAGGGCCTACAAAAGCATCAAAACCTCTGTTTAGACCTGATAAAATACCACATGTTTGAACGTCATTACACATCGTTTCGCAACGACGGCACATAACACATTTGTTTGGATCTTTTACTATTGAGAACGATGAGTTGTCCAGTGGATAATCCATCATATCGCCTTCCCAGTGGATTTCACGTACACCGAGTTCCTGAGCGAGTGACTGAAGGTCACACTCAAGGTTCTTCGCACATGTAAGACAATCTTTTGGGTGATTAGAAAGAAGCAGTTCCACAGCCATACGACGCGCAGTAATAGCACGGACTGAATCCGTACGAATAACCATGCCATCAAGAGCTGTTTCAGAGCACGACGGAACAAGTGCTGGTCGGCCTTCTACTTCCACCATACAGACACGGCACGATGCCACTTGGTTTACGATACCAAAACCTTCAAGGTTCATATGGCAAAGTGTCGGGATGTGCGCGTTGACTTGTTCAGCCGCTTCAAGCACAGTCGTACCCTTTGGAACTTCAACTTCGATGTCGTTGATTGAGAGTTTAATCATATCCATATCTGCCACCTCCTTTAAGGTTTAAGTACTGCATCAAATTTACAAGCATCATAACATGCGCCACAGGCGATACATGCATCTTCATCAATCACGTGCGGTTTCTTAACTTCACCTGCAATACAGTCTACTGGACACTTACGTGCACATGCTGTACAGCCGATACACTTGTCTTCAACAATTGCAAATTTGGTTCTTTTTTGACCTGTTACGTAATCAATATATTCTTTATTAAAGTACTTAAGCGTGGATAGAATTGGGTTTGGTGCTGTTTGTCCAAGTCCACAAAGCGCAGTATCTTTAATCATGTAACAGAGTTGCTCCATGTTATCAAGATCGTCTAAAGTGCCTTCTCCCGCAGTGATCTTTTCCAACATTTCAAAGAGTCTTCGTGTGCCCACACGACATGGTGTACATTTACCACATGACTCTTCTTGTGTAAATTCTAGATAGAATTTTGAGATATTAACCATGTCATCGTCTTCATCCATGACAATCATTCCGCCCGACCCCATCATAGATCCAATACCTTTAAGACTTTCATAATCGATTGGTGTATCAAGATCTGCTACGGTGATAACGCCGCCCGATGGCCCACCTGTTTGTACAGCCTTGAATTCCTTATCGTCATAAATGCCGCCACCAATATCGTAAATAATCTCGCGAAGCGTTGTCCCCATTGGTACTTCAACAAGACCTACGTTATTTACTTTACCAGCAAGTGCAAAAACTTTTGTTCCTTTAGATTTTTCAGTGCCTATACTTGAGAACCACTCAGAGCCATTTAAGATAATAGGTGCAATGTTTGCATATGTCTCGACATTACATACACAAGTCGGCTTTCCCTTATATCCTGAAACTGAAGGATATGGAGGCTTTTTCGTTGGCTCTCCACGGTCCCCTTCTACAGAGTGAATAAGTGCAGTTTCTTCACCACAAACAAATGCGCCTGCACCCAGTCTAATTTCTAGTTCAAAGTCAAAACCTGTACCAAATATATCTTTACCAATTAGACCAGAGTCAACAGCTTGATCCATAGCTATTTGAAGACGTTTGATTGCGAGGGGATATTCTGCACGAATATAAACGATGCCCTTCGTCGCACCAATCGCGTACCCACCAATTGCCATCGCCTCAATGACACTGTGTGGATCGCCTTCAAGAATGGAACGGTCCATAAATGCACCTGGATCACCCTCATCTGCATTACAAATAATATACTTCTCGTCATTCTTTTCTTTATATGTAAGCTCCCACTTAAGACCTGTTGGGAAACCTCCACCGCCACGACCCCGAAGTCCTGCATCTTTCATTGTTGAAATTACAGTTTCCGGTGTCATTTCAGTTAAAACTTTTCCGAGTGCTTCATACCCTCTAAATGCAATGTACTCATTAATGTCTTCTGGATTAATCGTACCGCAGTTTCTAAGTGCAATACGGTATTGTTTTTTATAGAAATTCATTTGTGAATGTTTGTCTTGTTTTACTTTTGCTTCAGGATCTTCAAACAATAGTCTTTCAATTGTACGACCCTTAACAATATGCTCATTTACGATTTCTTTTGCGTCTTCAGGCATTACCTTTACATAAAATACATTGTCAGGATGTACTTTAATGATAGGTCCCTGTCCACAGAATCCGAAACAACCTGTTTTTACAACTTTGATTTCCTGATCATAGTTAACTGATGCGAGTTCTGACTTTAATGCGTCAATGAGTTCTTCACTCCGGGACGCGACACAGCCAGTACCGCCACAGACCATGATGTGGCTTCTAATCTTTGCCAACTTGATCCCTCCCTACGCTTTATCAAATGTTTTGATCAGAATATGATCGTCTAAAAGTTCGTCACCTTCAATGTGTTTTTCAAATAAGTCTTTCACTTTAGCACCATCAATTTTGCCATAGAGTACAGGCTCATTACCTGGCTTGTTTACTTGTACCGTAGGCTCAGAATGGCAATAGCCCATACATCCTACTTGAACAACTTTTACGTTTTTAAGTCCTTTTTCTTCGATTTGATCTAGAATAGCAGAAAGAGTTTCACGAGCACCAGCGGCAATACCACATGTTGCCATCCCTACAAGGATTTCAGTCACGTCACCTTCTACTTGACCCGTTTCGCGAAGTTCAACTTTTTTCATATGTTCTTCACGGATTTTTTTCAGTTCATCAAGTGATTTAATTGGCATCCTCATTCTCCTTTCTGTATTCGTCAATTATACCTTTGACATCGTCTTTACCAACATGTCCATAGACCTTCTCTCCAACCATTACAACTGGAGCCAGGCCACATGCACCAATACAACGTACATCACGTACTGTAAACTGTTTGTCAGCAGACATTCCGCCATTTTTCTCAATGCCTAGGTCAGACATAAACTTCTTAAGTACATCTTCGCCGCCTTTTACAAAGCAGGCCGTTCCCATACAGACACTGATTGTGTGTTCACCACGAGGTTCTGTTGTGAAATAAGAATAGAAGCTTACTACACCAAATACCTTTGCCCCTGGTACATCAACCTTACGCGCAATATGCAGCTGGACTTCCATTGGAAGGTAACCGATTAAGTTCTGTGCTCTATGTAGAACATGAATTAATGATCCCTTCTTGTCTTCCAAGCTGTCGATATATGCGTCTAGTTCCTGCAACTTGTCCTGAGGCAGGTCTTTAAGGTCCAGAGAAATTGTCTTCTCATGAACAGCTCTTGCCATTACGACACCTTCCTTTCAGCATGTAGTGAAAAAAGTAATTCTAGATTAAAGCATAACAATGATACACTTACCCCAAATTTTAGGAAGAAAACACTTTTGACAATAGTTTGTCAGAATCTTCTGTTGATTTCAAAAATAAAAGAGCCTGGAATTATATCCAGACTCTCAGGTAATTATTATTGCTTAATTCCACTAGATTCTTACTGGGTAACATCAATATTTTGATAAATTGCAGCCATTCTTAGACTTCGAAGAGCGATTGTTCCTTCTCTATAAGAACTGTCTGTTTCATCAATCATCAGCTGTCCATTTATATAGACTTTAATCGAGTTTCCGCTCGAATCTACTTTTAAGTCGTAGACTGTTCTTGAATGAATTGGCATCTTCTTTAACTTAATCTCAGTATACTGACCTTGATTATATTTTCCTAGAATGATCCCACCGTCTTGTCCAGCTCTTAAACCCGCAAAGTAACCCGTAAACATATCATTTCCAGTGGTCACATTGGATGCTCTAAACACAACTCCTGAGTCGTGATTGCTTCCATCAATTGCATCATATACAGTTATTTTAGATTCAATACATCCATCCGCTAAGTATGCATTTGGAATTGTTGCATAAGCATCGTCAGAACCGTTTGGTACAACATATACAGATCCATCATAGGCTTTGTTGCCACTGAATTGACCATCAACAACACCTAACAAAGGCCAGTTTACAAAATCGTCATGATACTCCTGTGTATTTTTTTGAGGTGGTAAACTTGCATCACTTATTTGTGTTCCGTTGTCCGTAAGCTCTGAGTTATTTGTGCTCGATTTTGTGATTTTTACAATTTCCAAATTGTCGAAGTATGCTCTAGAATCATCTAAATAAACACCCATTTGTCCCGATGTAAATGTATCATCTTCATATTGAAGTGCTTGGCGGTTATCTACAAACACTGTGATCACACCTGATTCTGCAGCAACAGCCAGTTCGAACTCCTCTTTATACTTGATCCGAACATCCTCTACTTGAAGGATTTTAGAGTTTTCTCCTGCTTCTGTCATCCTCAAGCGGATTTTCCCATTCCCATCTTCATCTGTCTCAACACCAATTTCATAACCTTCTTGTATACGCACATCACTATATGCATTCACATGTAACAATAATCCAGCTTCCTCGTTTTTCTTATGAAGTGCCATATTTGTTTTCAATAACACATTCTCATACGTCTCATCCGTTTTTACTGCAAAGGCATTTTTGTCCCCTTTGACAAAACCTTTTAGTTGTGTGGACTCATTCTCAACTCTATACTCCCATTTGTCGCCTACAAACTCAAAGGCAGGCACATCTTCATAGAAGTCATATTTTTCTATACCCTCAGCAGTTTTCGATTGAATCTGAAGATAATCCATCTCAGCGTTTGTGTTCCAAACCTGGAAACCAACATAACCTTCTTTATGCATAGAATCGTTAGCTGTTACAGCAAGCTGATCGTTAATGTACATCTTCATTTCTGGACCTTCTGCAACAATACGTATCGTGTAATTAACACCCGATTGAATGTTCCAAGTTGTGTCATTCAACCCTTTGTAATCATAGTTTTGACGTCCTATAAAGGCATATCCCTTACCGGAGTTATCAATCCCTATGCCAGCCATGTATCCTTTAAACATGTTTTTATTGCTGTCCATATTACTCATTCTGTACTCAATGCCAGCGTTACCACCTTTTTTGACACTTATATCAGCTTCAGCAGTAAAATCTCTATAACTTTTTGAATTAAGAACTGCGACCGCATGAGAATCAGTCGAGCAAGTTAATGAATCACCATACTTCCATGCACTGCCTTTGGTGTTTAAATCATCACTCTTCTCGTCAAAGGTATAGTAGAAATCGTCTTCATTTTGTTCCATTGAACCTACCAAGGACTTATAGTAGCTTGCGAAACTTGCTCCTGAGTTCTTTCCACCGTTTAAAAGCACCTCATAGGTAGCGCGGTCATTCCTATACATTTTTGAATACTCGATTTGCTCTTTATCACCTTCTGGACTTCCATCCAAGCTTTTTATAAAATTGATGATCGATGCATCAAACTGTGATGTCCCAGTCACACTATTCGATAGTGAAACACCTTTCTCGTAGGTGTGGCTATTATGCCACTCGAAATGGAATGAACCGTCACTTTTGCCAGACCCTGATTCAAATATTCGTTTGCCATCACGGGCCGAGACTTCAATCCAGTCTGGGTACCAATCATCATTGCTGACTACTTTTTTTCTCACGCCGATACTGGAAATCATTTCGTAACGAATTCGTTCTGGCAATTCCAATGTGTAAGTGTCATTGTCATTGGATTCGAAATCATTATGACCAGGCTTATCCATTAGGACTTCATATTTTTCTCCTGTTCTCAATTTTATAAAGAAGAAAATATCGTCATCTGTTCCGCGTGTGCTAGATCCACTCGACCATAAGGAACTGTTTTTTCCAGTTTTAATTTTTACGTCAATCTTATTAAATGATTCAATTGTTTGTTGCGGTTTAAATTCAGAATTCGGAAAAATATTCTGCAGATTATCTGCTCCCAACAGAATAAGTTTGCCCATTTGTACCGTATTATAAAACGGTGCAAATGTAAGTTCAGACATGTCTTCTGTTTGACCAAAGTTTTCAAGCTGGGCATCTAAGATGTCTGTGGTTTTATCACCTGTCGCAAACAAGTCTGAATTAAGTAGTGGCTTTGGGTCTTTCATTGCATTAAGCATATCTTCCAAGTCCACACCTGTTGCTTCTTCGACTGCATAGAAAATGATGTCTTTTTTCAAATTACTAATTTTTTCACGCACTTCCTCTGTTGTTACCATATTTAATAGTTCCAAGATGGTGTCTACGGATACGCCTAGAGCCACCGCTATGGCATCTGGGGAGCCTCCCATTTTCAATAGGTCATTGGTAACCCACTCTTCTATTGGAGCCATGGCATCGGTTGTACCATAGTCTTTATTGAGCATATACCAAGCCATTTCCTGATTTGCCTCAATATATCTGTATATACCAGAATCAATATCACTGCTCCAACGATCTGCATATCCTGCCACATTGGTATCAATTGCATAGTCAAGAAAATTACCATTAAAGGCTTTTTGAGATTCAGCCGTTTGCTTCAGATTTTTATTCAAGGCCATAATCGGATCAAGGACCATAGAAACTTCTGATTCTTCAGCTGCACGTTCAACCAAGGTATCTTGTATAAATGAAATAGGTGCGTTGATTTTTATGTTGTCTCCCGTTCTGTGATTGTCTGGTACTTTTGAATCCACATAACCTTCAGAAAGTATGTGGCGCAGTGCGATCTCTGTTTTACTTTTGTCGTCTGCCATTTCTTCCATACTTGGAAAGACACCATCGGCCCACTCATTTATGAAATCATGTCCATACAGATCACCTGCATAGTGTGTAGAGTACCCTAGAATGAAAGCCAATATTTTTTCTCTTTCAGGATGATTTAGAGGTAGACTCAAGTATTCGTCCACCATTAGATTCAGGTAAGCCCCTGAAGAGTACTTGTCTGGATCTCCCTTTTCCCAGGCGTGTATATTCCCTTGGCCCGTTGGTATCTCTGGATATGTATCTGGCCCCAGTGTTCCTGCACGATACGATTCAGGATTGTTCATGACAGCATTATATATTTCATTTGGCACCTTATAGTCGCCATAGCCGTCTATTGTTAAGTAACCATCTTTAAGATCCTCTAAAATTATGTTTCCTGAATAGACATGGGTATTTAACTTCCATGCAAAACTTGAACCTATACTCGTAAACATTAGTGTTCCTGCTAACAAACATGTCATAAACTTCTTCATACGCATTTGCTTCATTTCCCCCTTAATAAAATACTGTTTGTATCAACCCAACGCACAACTCTTATAAACGTTCATTTCTTACTACAACCCACGCGCTCTATTCAAACATTACAATCTTATATGCTGACGCGTCGCGCATATCATCTAAGGTGAACTCCACATTTTTATAATAGCCCTCTCCATCATGAAATCGACCCGTCACAATAACATGCGACATATCACTTGGTAAGTCTGCCATAATTATCAAAGTGGTATTGTTTAGGAAATCTATCTCTTGTGTCTCCCCGATGTCATCCTGCCCTCTAATGTTTGTTATTTTGACATCTTGTAATTTGCCAAAAATAGTTAATTTCAACTCATTCAAATCGTTTCCTTCAAATGAAATTAAAGTTTCTGGTGCTTTCTCAACATTTATGGTCTCTTGCATTGGTATAATTACACATCTATATTGAGAATAGTCCACCACTATTTCTCCATCTTGATCTGTAATAAATAACTCATCATCTATATCTACAAGTTTCCCGTATGCTGTACTCTCATAATACTCAGAATCTTGGTAGTGAGGATCTAGTTCATCCACAACTGTCATCTTTGTAATTTCAATTGATGCACCACCTTCTGACTCAAACTGTAACCCCTCACTATATGATAATGCTTCAATCTCAACTTTTATAACTTGTTTTTCTTCTAAGTAATCTCTCTGCTCTTTTGTAAAACTATCTATATATTTCTGGTCAAAATAGATTTGATTTAACATTGAGAGATCATAATTGACGCCCAGGAACTGAATACGTATGGGATGAGCAATCATCGATTCATCAGCATAAAAAACATAGTCACCGTACATTTCATCTACCATTACGCATCCATTCAGTTTTATTGGTCCTTCCAAAGTGAATCCAGCGCCTTCATTCACATTATAGTAAGCATTTTTCACTAAAAAGTTCTCTAAAGTATGTCCTGGAGCCAGTTCTTTAATATCATAAACCCCTTCATCATTCACCTGTGAAACAACACCGGTCTTATTATTCACAACGGGAGGATTCATCTGACTTACCGAATATTTAAATTTTTGTGGATTAAACGTATACAAATCATCCGTCTGTAAGACTATCTCTTCTTTGATGTCGTCAGTCTGTGTACTTATGTACTCAAACATATACCAATTTGACTCTTGGTTAACTTTATATGACCGGTCCATAATTTCGCCTTTAAAAGACATTGCATAACCTTCTGATGTACTGCTTTTGGGAGGGTGAGAATCATAACCGTCCACTGTCAAAACGGCTTCTGTATTTACAATTTTTTCTCCATTAAACTTATGTATACCTACATTTGAAATATTCATACCTGTTCCTCCACCTGAAAAATTGTAAAGTACAAAATCTCCATCTTTACGAACATCGTGGGTGCCTGGCCCAAAATCTTCAATTTCATGTGGGATTACTGTAAATTTTCCACTGATAGTGGTCACAAAGACAATTTCTGAAAATGGTTGTTTAGAGGGTGCATAACAGACAGCATCAACAACACCATCATCATTAAAATCTTCATAATTAACTGTTATGTTATTGATCATTGCCGGATCAATAGGATTCAGGCTTTCAAGTACAAATTGAATAACATTCATTTTAACGGCTATGTCATCCTTATCCATTTGAAGTAACAAAGGTTTTTGAGTATCTTTGATTTCAGTACTTATCTCTGCTTCCGATTCTGCTTCGTCTAATTCCTGCGGAACACATGCAGTCAAAATTAAAACCAGGACAAATATATACCAAATATTTTTTTTCATTATTAGACCCCTTACCACTCTGTTATTCCTTAATTCTAAAATGCATTAACCTGGTTTATACACAGGTCTATTCAAATCATTTTCAGTATTGTTTCACCCCTTTCGAATTACCTTCATTATAATTCCAATGCCGATTTTCAAATACAAAGATTTCTTTGCATTTGAAAATGCATATTTTTTTATACAGTTTTACAAAAACAAAAAAAAGCGGCCCAAAAGCGCGCTTTCATTCTTTAGATGTTATTTCAATTTTTCATGGTGTTGCTTATAGGCATGACTATTGTAAATGTGGTATTTACATTCGGTTTCGATTCCACACGTATATGGCCTTCATGGGATTTAACAATGGACTGTGCTATAGAAAGCCCTAAACCTTTGCCAGAATACGATTGACTATTACCTCCTCGATAAAATCTCTCAAAGATTGCACGCCGCTCAGTTTGTTTTACTCCAGCGCCTTTGTCTGTCACACTGATTTGAAGTTTTCCTTCATTGATGGTACTTGACATTAAAACATGACTATTTTTAGGGCTGTGTTTTATGGCATTCGACAGGATGTTTTCAAGTGCTCTGGTCATAGAATATGTTTTTATAGTAATTTGTACACCCTCGATGGCGTTATCAAAGTTTCTAATTAAATCTACACCTTCTTGGGAAAAACGCGTAACGTTCGCAGAATAAACATCTTCTAACCATTTAAGAGCTTCGATTTCCTTTTCAATTTCATACATTTCAGTGTTGTTTTCACCACTAACGACATTGAGTTCTTCTATTATATGATTCAGGTTCTCAATATTACCTTCAATTTTTTGTATAAAATGATCTTCATTCAATACAATTCCATGTTTAAGTAATCCTATATTTGCCTGCAATGTTGCAAGTGGTGTTCTTAAATCATGAGAAAGATTTTGTATCAATTCACTTCGATTTTCTAACATTTTTCTGATATATCTAGCGTTCCTAATATAGTTTGTGACATTAAAGAGTAAGAGGGTTACAAACAATCCACCTAAAATCAAAGAAAACGTCCATACAAGATCATTATGGTATGACTCTTTCTCCATAAAGAATGCTGATTTAAATATATCTTCTTTAGGTAATTTGGCAATCAATTTATTAAACACTTGGGCCAACAGTTTATTTTCTTTGCTAAAAGCCATTCTATGTTCTGACTGAAGCTCAACATGACCTGCTTTATATAAGTTTTCATATCCCTCATTTTGTAAAAAATAAACATACACACTTTCATCAAGTAAGGTGTATGAACATCTTGAGTCATCTACAGCATCCAAAACATCTATAATTGTATCCATTTCAATAATATCAACATTGGGATATCTAGACTTAAAGTAATCTATCTGCCAGTATCCTTTTGGAAATCCAACTGTTCTCCCATCAAGATCTTCTATAGAATAAATAATTTCTGCTCCCTTATGCCCAATTGCCATAAGATTTTCAGTATAATAGGGCTCGCTAAAAAACAGACGTCTACTGCGTTCTTCCGTATAACTTGCTGTAGGAAGTAAATCAATCTGATTGTCCTGCAGTAATGAAAGACTTTCATTCCATTTTCTTTTATCTTGGTTTACATACAACTCGAACTCAACATTTAGAATTTGTGCTGCTGCCTCTAAATATGCGACCCCAAGTCCCTTTGCAGAACCCCTTTTGTCCAGATATTCAATAGGTTGATAATTGTTTTCAATACTATAATAAAATTTACGATTTAAATCCAAAAATGCCAGTTCTTCTTCCGACAAACCCAGTTCATCAATACTGATTTCAACAACTACGGTCTCAGAATGACTTGAATCTAAATTGAATGACAGAAGTACAATTGAAAACAGGATGATAAATGATCCTAATTTCTTTTTCATTTAGTCACCTAATCCCTATTCAATCGATATCCCTGTTTATATTTTGATTCTACTGTAAGCCAGTGTATATCACAGTCAAGCAATTTTTTTCGAATTTTCGCAATATGTACTGATATTGTTCTTGTGGGAATACTTCTATCACATCTACCATACAATGCTTCTGTCAATTCAGTCGTTGAGATGTATCTATTGCTTTGATTTAAATAAAACATAATTTTAAACTCTGTTGGGGTTAATATAACTTCTGATCTTTTTGAAACTAATTTATTATTATAACTGTCAAAATGTATTTCTTGTTTTATCTCAACTTCCAAGGCTTCTTTTTTAACTTTTTTACGATTCGTTAAGGCTTCGATACGTAACATCAAAATATCTAGGTCAAATGGTTTTGTCACATAATCGTCCCCGCCTGCACGAAATCCTTGAACGATCTTCTCTTTAGAAGAGAGTGCTGTTGTAAATATAACACCTACATCGTCATACATCTTAAAAAATCTACATAAATCTACACCTTGTTCATCAGGAAGCATAATATCCATCAAAACAATATCGGGTTCAAAGCTTTCAAAAATTATCCTTGCATTTTTTCCGTCAAAGGCTTGTTTTACATCGTAACCATAATATTTAAGAAAAACGCTGACTGCTTCAGAGAGTTCCCTTTCATCTTCTACTAAAAGTATTTTATATTTCACAATCGAACACCCCCATTTGTATTCGATGACTAATTAAAAGCATAACTATCCGCTTTACTATCCATATTTTCAATCAACAACTCAAGTTTTTGCTCTTCAAGTCGAATCTCTTCATGTATAAAGTCAATGACCGAATTCTTTTTTCTTTTCTCTTCTAATGTATTCTGCTTGTACTCCAATAATTTCAATTTCATCATCAAATTTGATGCTTCAATCTTCTGAAGTGTATACTGATATCTTTTGTAGAATTCGAAAGTTTTTTTATACATATCGATTGCCTCATAATGCTTATATATTTTTTCATATACACGACTCAGTTGATGGTCTGATTTAGACTCTTTAGAAATAGATTCTGCTTCAAACAAAACTTCCATCGCCTGATCACACATGTTATTGTCCATCAACCAATCATATTTGATTAACAGAACATCAATTATATAGTACTTGTTATCTATCGATTTAAATAATCGTTCAGAGTTTTCTATATGTTTTTGTGCACAATCAGATAAGCCTTGAATCATGCATAGTTTACCCATACGGTAATACCATTCAAACCTTACAAGAGAATCCCCTGTGGAATCACTGTATTTCCAAGCTGAGTTGAATGTATCTAAAGCCTTTTCATACTCACCAAGATTTGTATACACTTCTGCTATATTAGAAAGTAACAAACACAACGATTCATAAACATGATATGTTTTACCAAACTGAATACCTTCTTTATACACTTTTAACGCTTCAGGGTAATTTTCAGCCTTCCGGTGTACCTCACCAATATTGTTCAATATTGAAACCAGTCTAAAATAGTTCTTGATTTCCAGAGCTATCATTCGTGCATGATAAAATTGATTTAATGCTGATTTATAATCACCAGAGTAAAAATATAAAATACCAAGTAAACTCTGTAAATTCATAATCATTTCTTTGTCAGAAACCAATTCGAATATTTCAAGTGCCTCGTTAACATAGGCAAAAGCTTCCATTGCTTGTCCCATCGTTCGGCAAGCCAAAGCCATAATGTATAATGCCTGACCTTTTATGGTTATTAGCTTATGATACTCTGCTTCTTTTTTGATTTCACATGCCATTTGATATCCTTTTAATGGGGATGACAGTGACATTTTTTTTGCTTTTTCCACCTGATGATTTAAGCGATCATGAATTTCATGTACATCCTGCATAAAACGCCCCTCCTCAAAACCAACTCTCGTATGTCTATATTATATATATTTTCATAATATAGTAAATTATAAAAGTAAAGTGCAATAAAAAAATCCATGTAAAATTTACGAAGTAAACAATACATGGACTCTCTAAAGCTGCTTATATGATTAGTGTTTATTATATGAGGCAATTGTATTCAGGTTCACATGTACGCGACCAAGTACAACATTCATTTCACGTAAATTGTTCATAATACGATTTAAATTAACCGAGTCATCCTTTTCTGGCAATACCAGTTTAATGGCTGTAACCTTTTCACTACGGCCTTCTGCTAGATCTTTTAGATTACCCAATTGATCCATAAGCTGATGAAGCGCGTCTGCAATAGCCAGTCTTATCTCTGCTTGTTTAAGTGTATTTGGATTCTCCATCAATAAGTACTGGGAATCAAATAATAGATGACAAAACACCCTCAGTTTTCTTGCCAGTGCTATTTTGGCCCTGAGTCTTTCATCTGTCACACCCATGAGTTTTCTTACAAATGCGTTTTCCTTTAACATATCCAGTAAAAGGCTGGTCGTTGAGTCAATGTCATTAAATACACTGGCCAACTTCAATTGGCAATTTCTAAACCCTGCTGCATCACCATTTCTCATGGTAAGCTCTAGTGTATTCATATGAATAAGCAAGTTCTTCATTAAAAAGATAATTCTTCTATTACCCATTTTTCTGTACTGAATAAGTGAAAAGATAAAGTTAAATACAAACGCAACCACCACACCAAAGCCAAGAGCAATCATTCTTAACTGGAAGGTTAACAATACACTTGGATTTCCCATAGCGTCTAATTGCATATTTTGGGTCATATAGATTGCCGTAAATAGTGCAACGGGTGATATATTTCTCCAGTTTACACGTAGACAAATATACAAGGTCAGTGCCACAGATGCCCCAACCGTGATTGCATTAATTCCAAATAAAAGTATGATTATTGTTGTTGTAACTGCCCCTATTAAGGTTGCAAGAAACTGTTGCCATCCTTGTTTTAAACCAGTTACATTTACCGGTTCAAGGGTCAAAATTAATCCAAACAGAACTGAAATCATATCTCTACTTGCAACAGGATGGCTCTTCCCTAACAAATATGCTGCAGCAATTGCAAAGAACGTTTTAACTATAAATGGTTTGGAATCTAAAAGAACTGCTTCTTTTTTTAGTTTTATTGATTTTATTAATTTTCCCATAAGTTTTCTCCTATTATGTGTGATATCGAATTATGTACCCCTAATACGATAATGACGACATCACATATTTTTGATCGACTTATAGCGTTTTATATCCCTGCATTTCATCTAATACGCTTAAAGTCATTTTTCTTAATCTTCTTTTAAAAAACCATATTAAAATATCATATATTCTGTATAGAATCAAGCTTTTTCGGCGTAGGAAACGTTTGCAGAATTATAAGTAAATGAACTGAATAATTGATTGTAATAAAAAACCGGTGTAACCCTTGAAATGAGTTACACCGGAAATGTTTTCTAATTCTTATAATGAAGTTTTCTTATAATGATGCCTTCTTATATGATGCTTTAACAAATTCTCTGAATAATGGGTGAGAACGTGTTGGTCTTGATTTGAATTCAGGGTGGAATTGACCAGCTACAAACCAAGGGTGTTCTGTAATTTCTACAATTTCAACAAGACGATCGTCAGGTGAAAGTCCAGATATAGTCAGTCCAGCTTGAGTGATTGCATCTCTATACTGGTTATTAAACTCATATCTATGTCTATGACGTTCATAAATCAAGTCTTCTCCGTAGGCAGCATGGGCTGTTGTATCTTTATCTATTTTACATGGGTAAAGGCCAAGGCGCAGAGTGCCGCCCATGTCTTCAATATCATGTTGTTCTGGCATTAAATCAATAACAGGGAAGTCTGTCTCAGGGTCGAGCTCAGAACTATGTGCCCCTTTATAACCTAAAACATTTCTTGCAAACTCAATGACCGCCACTTGCATACCTAAACAAATACCAAAGTACGGCACTTTGTTTTCACGAGCGTAACGCGTTGCTTCTATTTTTCCTTCAACACCACGGTCACCGAAACCACCTGGGACTAAAATTCCATCCATATCTTTTAGAATTTCATTCACCGTAAGCGGTGTTACATCTTCAGAATGTGTCCAGTGAATATTTACTTTCAGGTTGTTGGCAAGTCCAGCATGTTTAAGTGCTTCTGCAACAGATAAGTAGGCATCATGTAGCTCGACATATTTACCTACAAGTGCTATATTAATTTCTTCTTTTTCTGCTTTATCTGTCTCAACAACTTTTTTCCACTCATCTAGATCAGGTTCTTTACATTCAAGGCTTAAGTGTTCACATACTTTAGTGGCAAAACCTTGTTCCTCTAATACAAGAGGCACTTCATAAATTGAATCTGCATCCATACATTCAATCACGTCTGATGCGTCCATATTACAGAACAGGCCAATTTTCTCTTTGAGAGAATCACCCAGTGGTCTTTCAGTTCTACAAACCAGCATGTCCGGTTGAATACCAATTTGACGTAGCTCTTTGACAGAGTGTTGTGTTGGTTTTGTTTTTAGCTCACCCGCTTTGCCCAAATAAGGAACAAGTGTTAAATGAACATACATCACATTTTCTTTACCAACATCATATTTAATCTGACGAATGGATTCTAGGAATGGAAGAGATTCAATGTCTCCAACCGTTCCACCAATTTCAGTGATGATGACGTCTGGGTTTCCTTCTTTAGCAACACGGTAGGCGCGTTCTTTAATTTCATTGGTAATATGCGGGATAACCTGTACAGTAGCACCAAGGTATTCACCACGGCGTTCCTTTTGAATGACAGACGCATAAACTTTGCCCGTGGTTACATTTGAGTTTTGGCTCAGGTTTATGTCAATAAATCTTTCATAGTGCCCCAAATCAAGGTCTGTTTCAGCACCGTCATCTGTTACATAAACTTCACCATGCTGATAAGGACTCATTGTGCCTGGATCTTTGTTAATGTAGGGGTCAAACTTCTGAATAGAAACCTTTAGGCCCCTTGCCTTTAATAGCTGTCCAAGTGATGCTGCAGTGATGCCTTTTCCTAATGATGATACCACGCCGCCTGTTACAAAAATATACTTTGTTGCCATGGAATACCCCTTTCCAAATCCTGTATTTTTCAAAAAAAAGAGTGAGAGATCACCCATAAGGATGACCTGCTCACTTTTTCCTCAAATCTATTGATGTCCATCTGAAAGTAACGACCATCTCAGGTGGGCAGGCACCCTGTCCGGGTGCATAATATTTATAATTGGTGACCGAATCCCGAACTTTTTTAGTACGGTTTCGAAATTAAATACTGATCCAGTATATAAGTTTGGAAACTTTAAATCAAGTATTTTTTTAGGGCATACTATATTTCAAGGCAAAAAATAATTGTTTACAATATCGATTCAGCCCTTGCATCAAGTGGCATTGTACCCCCCTTTATGATAAACTTATTTGTGATGAAAAAAGCAGTTACATCTATGATAATACTTTATCAAGAAACAGATAATTAATATATACAATCACTAAAAACGCGCACATAAGTGCATTTAATTGAGAGGATCAATATGTTTATTACTATTAATGGGTTAAACATTCACTACGAAGTTCACGGCGAAGGACCTGCCATTGTACTCCTGCATGGTTGGGGTACGGGTCTAAGACTTTTTGACGGTGTAACTGAATATTTGAAAGAGAACCATAGGGTATACAGCCTTGACTTCCCAGGCTTTGGCTTAACTGAAGAACCTGTAACAGCGTGGTCAGTGTATGACTATGCAGACATGACTGAAGCCTTTTTAGATGCACTAAACATTTCAAAACCTATTTTGATGGGCCATTCTTTTGGTGGCAGAATATCCATTATACTGGGTGCAAAACGAGAATTAAGTAAAATTGTTCTCATAGACAGCGCTGGGGTAAAACCAACACGGTCTACAAACTACTATGCCAAGGTTTACTTCTATAAGTCTCTACGACTGGTTGAAAAATTCCCGGGTATGCGACTTCTTTTTGGTGATCTCTTTGATGCTTACCGGACAAAAGCAGGATCGTCTGACTATAAGTCCGCAACACCGATGATGCGACAAATACTGTCTAAAGTTGTTAATGATGATCTGCAACATCATATGCCTAAAATTAAGGTGCCTACACTTCTAATTTGGGGCAGTGAAGATACAGCAACCCCCCTTGACGATGGTAAGTTAATGGAAAAGAAAATTAAAGACAGTGCTCTCATTACCTTTGAGGGTGCAGGACATTACAGTTATTTGGAAAGAGCCCATGATTTTAAAGCTATTGTACAAAGTTTCGTAACGGAGGGTGAATAATATGATTTTTAAGAGTATCCTCTTTCTTATGTTGCTCAACTATGTCATACATAAACTGCAGTTTGACTTACATATGTTCCAACAAAACAGTTATAGAAACAAGCGCTATTTTAGGTGGTTAAAAGGCAGTCATAATACCTTTGTAAAAGGTAACGACAATTTGGTCTTATTGGCTTCTCTTGCTTATGGATCAACATATTTTGCGCCTTCAAATCTAACAGACACTTTGCTATCAGTTAGTTTGCTCTTTGTGGTACTGGCTTATCACGGACATAAGCTGCTTGTATCTGTTCGTGAAGTTAAAAAACAATTGGTTTATACGCCACGTGTGAAGCGCCTTGTTATGACTTCAAGTGTGGTCAGTGGACTCATTATTTTTGGTCTTTACATATCAAACCCACTTTTAGGTGGTCTTGTCATGTACTTGTTGTCGACCTGCTCCTTTATAGTGGTCATGTGTGCAAAACTCATCAATACACCGATTGAAAATGGTGTTAACCAGTGGTATTACAATGATGCCAAACGTATTCTCAATGAAAACCCTAATCGGATTATTATTGGTATTACAGGGAGTTACGGAAAAACAAGTACAAAGAATGTTATCGCCGATACACTGAGCCGTGACTTTAATGTTCTTGCAACACCAGCCAGCTATAACACACTGATGGGTGTTATAAGAACCATTCGTGAACAGTTAAAACCAACCCATCAAGTATTTATTGTTGAAATGGGTGCCAGAGAACCTGGTGATATTAAAGAAATTTGTGACTTGGTTATTCCTGATTTCGGTATTATAACCTCAATAGGCCCACAACACCTTGAGACATTTAAGACCATCGAAAACATTGCCAAAACTAAGGGAGAACTATTTGAAGGTATTAAACCGGGTGGCAAAGCTTTTGTAAACTTAGCTGATGACCGCATTAATGCACTGCCTAAACGTTCTGATATTGACTATATTGGTTTCGGTGAGAATACCCGTGAATGTATGGACACCTCTAAATGTTATCTGAGCAAAAATATGCAAATATCTGGTGAAGGCACTGGCTTTGACCTCAATTTCCCATCAGGGATTACACTGTGTGTTAATACAAGACTCTTAGGGGCTCACAATGTAAGCAATGTATTATGCGCTTTGGCTGTTGCCAATGAGCTGAAATCAGATATGTTACGCATCATGTCCAGTTTGTCAGATATAAAACCTACAGAACATCGATTGTCACTAAAAAAAGGACGTAAGGGACAAGTTATTATTGATGATGCTTTTAACTCCAATCCCATTGGATCTAAAAATGCACTTCAAGTATTAGCCGCTATGGGTGGCAATAAAAAATTCATTATTACACCTGGAATGATTGAGCTTGGTGATCAACAAGATGCCCTTAACAAACAATTTGGCAAGTACATTGCAGAAAACTGTGACTACGTTGCACTTGTTGGTGAAAAGCAGACCGCTCCAATACAAGAGGGATTAAAGGAAGCTGGATTTGATAAAAACAATATTCACATTACGGATACCTTCTTAAACGGATACAACCACCTTGAAACGCTGATGCAAGCAGACGATGTGCTACTTATCGAAAACGATCTACCTGATGCATTTAATGAATAAGCAATACTGGATAAAGTAGTTCAGTTAAGGAGGGATACATTTGATTAAAATTGGTGTTTTCTTTGGCAGTCAGTCTGTTGAACATGAGGTTTCAGTTATAACAGCCCTGCAAGCCATGAATCATTTAAAAAACCTAGATAATTACAAAATTGTCCCTATTTATATCGATAAATCGGGAGATTGGTATACGGGTGAAGCTTTGATGTCCATTGAGAGCTTCAAAGATGTGCCAAAACTTTTAGAAATATGTACACGTGTGAATATGGTAAAACAAGGGCGTGAGGTTGTTCTTATTCCCAACCCTGTTAAGAAATTTGGACCGGCTTTAATCGACCGTATTGATGTGGCCTTTCCTATTATTCATGGCACCTTTGGAGAAGATGGTACCATTCAAGGTATATTCGAAATGACAGGACTGCCTTATGTGGGCTGTGACGTTCTGGCCGCTTCAATGACCATGGATAAAACCATATGCAAACACGTTCTAATGGCGAATAATATTCCTGTTATCGAAGGGGTTTGGTTTACTTCTGACGATTGGCTTAGAGAATCTGAGAAAATTGGTCAGGATGTAGAAAATCAAATAGGTTTCCCTGTTATTGTAAAGCCCGCTAATATGGGTTCCAGTGTTGGGGTTTCTGTTGCTCATGACACAGTTGAATTCAAAGAAGCAGTTGCCTTCTGTCGTTCTTTCACAAATAGAATCCTTGTGGAACGCATGGTTGAAGACCTTATGGAAATCAACATTTCAGTTCTTGGCGACTGTGAAGGTGTTGAAGTTTCGGCCTGTGAACGTCCCCTTTCTTCAAGTGAGTTTTTATCTTTTGAAGACAAGTACACCAGTGGTGGTACAAATTCGGGTTCAAAAACCGGATCAAAAACAGGCTCTATGTCAGGGTCAGCCTCTGGCTCTGGTGGCAGTAAAGGTGCCAGTGGTATGGCATCCCTGAGCCGTATATTGCCGGCAGATATTTCAGATTCCATGCGTGAAGAAATTGAGACCATTGCTAAAAGAGCCTTTCTGGCTGTTGATGCCAGTGGGGTTTCCCGCCTTGATTTTATTATTGATAAAGCGGACGATTCCGTTTACTTAAATGAACTCAACACAATTCCAGGTTCTTTGTCCTTCTACCTTTGGGCAGAGTCAGGCAAACCTTACGAAATCCTTCTTGGTGAATTGATTGAGCTAGCTTACAGAAAAGACCGCCGAAAGGCAAGGCTTCAATTTTCAAATGAAACAAATATACTTGCTGACGCTAAGATTGGTGGCAGCAAAGGCTCTAAAAATTAAAGATAATACTTAAAGTAAAAGAGTGAAGACATAACGGATTTTGTCTTCACTCTTTTTTAATTAATTTAAAACAGAAACCGGATCTCCCAGCTGTGTTGGTTCAGGCTTTACGATATGTACATAAACAAAATCTTTAATACGTGCGAGGAACTCTCTAGACCTGTAGCGCATCATATTGGGATTAAAACCTTGATCCGCTGATACACCGTAAGCTTCCATCCCTATCGCTCTTGCTGTGTACACTGCCCTTTTTAGGTGGTAATTTTGCGTAGAAATAATCACTTTATCGATACAGAATATATCTTTAGCTCTGACAACGGACTCATAGGTAGAAAAACCCGCATGATCCATGATTATGTCGGTTTCTGGAATACCTTTTTCAACCAAATAGGCTTTCATGACCCCGACTTCATTGTAATAAAGTGAATCATGATCACCACTGACGAGTATCTTTTTCGCATAACCCTCTTCATACACTTGCATGGCTGCGTTCAGTCTTTGTTCTAACATTAAACTTGGTTTTTTTTGCGGGGTTACTCGTGCACCAAGTACAAGAACCACATCAACGTCTTCAAACTTTTCCGGATTTATATATTGGCTGGCACTCAGTGCTACAAATTGATCGATTAACACACAAGTCAGCACAAAAACAAGGACAAGGGTACACAGTCCTTTGATTGTTTTTTTAATTACATTCATTCTATTTCACCACTTCCCGATGTTAGCATACATGGTCTGGGCTTATTCTTCAAGAGTCTTATGTCACAAGCTGGCATTTTAAGGTCAATTAATACCAAATTGAAACTTTTTATGACAATTATTAACCTGATTTGAATCTTAAAGAATTCCATTGTATGGTATTATATTATTATGAACGTACAAATAAATTGATCGATACCGATGGAGGGGAATATGAACAATTATAAAGTTCTCGTTGTTGACGACGAGCGTGAAATCGCTGAGCTTATTCGCGATTATCTAAAAGCCACAGGCTACGATGTTCTGATAGCCAGCAATGGTCAAGAAGGACTTGATATATTTAATAAAGAAAAACCCGATATGGCCATATTAGATATTATGATGCCAATTATGGATGGACTTGAATTATGTAGAAAAATTAGAAGTGAGTCCAATATTCCAATCCTTATGTTAACGGCTAAAAAAGAAGACTCAGACAAAATTCTTGGTCTAGGTCTGGGCGCAGATGATTATGTAACAAAACCCTTCAGTCCTAGAGAACTGATAGCCCGTGTTCAATCACAATTAAGACGATTTAACGAACTTTCTGGACAGGTTAAAAAATCTGATGTCATCAAGTTTGGTGAAATTGAAATAGACCCTTCTGCACATATCGTTAAGGTGCGTGGTGAGGCGGTTTCATTCTCGGTTAAAGAATTTGAAATTCTTCATTATATGGCCATGAATATGAATCAAGCTCTTTCCAGAGAAAAGATTTTCGAAAACGTCTGGGGTTTTAACGAATATGGTGATATAAATACAGTCACAGTTCATGTAAGAAAAATCCGTGAGAAAATTGAAAAAGACCCTTCCGAACCTGAGTATATCGAAACGGTTTGGGGCATTGGTTACAAGTTCAAGGGAGGACAGTAACCATGGGCATTCGAGCACGAATAATACTTTCCTTTCTTTCGCTGCTCATCGCTCCCTTTATGGTGGTATTTTTAGCTCTGCTTATCACAAATAGCAATGCACTTGGCGGACCCCTACAAGACAGCCTTCAACAATTAAGTGTTCAATCAGAAAGTGTTGTTGAAGCGTTCTCACAGAATTTTGATTTGATTTCAGAGCCTACAAAACTGGACAAGACTATTGAACCTATAATGGAAGGCAGCTTCAGACGTGTGGTATTTTCCGATGTTGACCGCGTCATTCGGTATGACACAACAGGCATTTTGATCAATAAGTCTCTTTCGGATCTTTCTACTTCAGACTCTGATTTTGATACCTTTGAAAAAGATGTCTATGTGGATGGAAGCTATAAAGGCAGTTTGATTTTGATCCCTGACATTGATCTGTCCAAAACCTTTAGGATGTTAATGATTCTGCCCATTGTGATGATTGTTATTTTCATACTCACCATTGTGGCTCTCATTTTTGTTCTGTCTAAAATCTTAGCGGATGGTATTATTAAACCTCTGCGTGAGCTCAACTATGCCGCCGAACGTATTTCAGCCGGTGACCTAGAATTTGAAATGACCTATGATAAAGACGATGAGTTCGGGAAACTGTGTCAAGAGTTTGACCATATGCGACTTAAATTAAAAGACTCCCTCACCAAACAGGTCCAGTACGAGAAATCTCGAAGACAGTTGATTGCCAGTATCTCTCATGATTTAAAAACGCCATTAACTTCAATCAAAGGCTATGTTGAGGGTCTACAGGACGGACTGGTTACAGATGAAAACACCTATCAAAGATATTTAAGGGTCATCTGGGACAAGAGCAATCGACTCAACCACCTTATAGATGACCTATTCATCTTTTCCAAGATGGAGCTGGGCGAATTTAAGATTGAGCCTGTCAAATTGGATGCAGACATGTTATTAGATGAACTTTTGTCTACTCGAGAAATGGAACTGAAGGATCATGAAATCGACTTTGAAGTCACGCGACCTTTCCCAGCGGTTAAATTGCTGGTTGATGTACACCGCATCGGTCAAGTCCTTGATAATCTAATTGATAATGCCCTTAAGTTTACAAAGTCTAAAATTGAAGTACATGCCACCACAGAAGGACGGCATCTAGCAATATTTATTTCAGACGACGGTGTGGGCATGGACGAAGATGATTTACCCTATATATTTGATCACTTTTATAAAATTGATAAGGTTAGAAATACCAATAGTAAAGGAACGGGACTTGGTCTTGCTATCTGTAAAGAGCTTGTAGAAGCCCACGATGGATCCATTCACGTTAAAAGCCGTGAGGGGCGCGGTACAACATTTAAAATACTCTTACCAGTAAAATAGGACTATTTTTGTATAATTTTTATGAATATTGTAATGCATTTTGAATTGTTTGAACAAGTTCATACAATCTATATATAGACGTGTAATTATTTATAACACAAGATATAGTATGTTTGGGTCTATTTTAACCAATTTGAATGCTTCTCGAGTTATGAATATCACCTTTTTCGTATTAATCGCCTTTTTTCGACAATAATTGCATCTAAACAAAATTTATTGTACAATAAAGAAAATCCGGGTAGAGTACTTGTACATATTGGAAAATGTGAAATTCGAGAACAACCCAGCTTTACTGTATTGAGAGACGAGTGTTGTTAGGGGGCACTAAACAATGAATTCAATTGGGAAAAAAATCACGCAGCTGCGTACTGAAATGGGTTATACTCAAAAGCAGCTTGCAAAACTAGCAAATATCACAGAAGCATCTCTATCTAGATACGAAAATGGTCTTCGCGAGCCAAAGATTAATACTCTAGTGAAACTGGCTAAAGTACTTGGTTGTACAGTTGACTACATGGTAGGTAACACAGATGTTGTTGATGGCATCATCGTAGATCGTCAAAAGTTACCTGAACTGCTTAAGACAGTAGATTTAAAGTACTTAAGCATTGCAAAAGACCTTGAGCATTCAGACATTCCTGCTGAAGATCTAAGAGCTATTGTTGAAATCATCACTAAAAACAGAGCTGTATAATCAAACATCAATCTTAAATAGACATAATTAAAACGAGGTTATCGAATTGTTCGATAACCTCTCTTTTTTTACATATTATATAATGACTAGATGAACTAGTTCAATTTGTATCCAACGCCCCATATCGTTTTTACATATTCTGGTTCACTTGGATTTTTTTCTATCTTCTCTCGAATACGTCGAACATGGACTGTAATGGTCGGAATATCTTGGTCTGCTTCAAATCCCCATACCTTTTGGAATATTTCTTCTTTACTAAATACCTTATTGGGACTGGTCGCAAGAAGCTGAAGAAGTTCAAACTCTTTTACAGTGAGCGTTACTTCCTTTTCATCAATAAATACTTGATGGGTTTTGGGGTTAATTTCAAGACCTCGAATACGAATGAGGCCTTCTGTTCCCGCTGGTCCTGTGCCTTTAAGCTTCTGATACCTTTTTATATGTGCCTTTACCCGTGCTACCAACTCGTTGGGACTAAAAGGTTTGGTCATATAATCATCTAAGCCAAGACCCAAACCTCTGACTTTGTCGATGTCCTCACCTCTTGCACTCACCATTATAAGGGGGACATCATTGGACTTACGTATTTCCTTGCAGATGGCAAAACCATCCACACCTGGTAACATTAAATCCAGAATGATAAGGTCAAACGCCTCTTCGAGGGCTCTTTTTAGTCCACCCGTGCCTGTGCTTTCAATATAGACCTCATAGCCGTTTATTTCTAGATAGTCTTTCTCTACCTCTGCTATGCTTTGGTCGTCTTCAACGATGAGTATACGCTCCATATACGCCTCCTAAGTGTTGGGTAGATCTATACAGATTTCTAGACCACCAAGTTCACTCTCTTGAGCCCAAATGCGTCCGCCATGTTTTAATACGATTTGTCTTGCAATAGAGAGACCTAAGCCATTTCCAGGGATGCTTGATTGTCTGGCATCGTCCACTCTATGGAATCTTTCAAATATTTCATCAAATTGATCCGCCATTACGCCACTTCCATTGTCACCTATACGAACCCGAGTAACTTGGTCTAAGGATTCAACGATAATGCTAATGATCAATGGACTGCTCTCAACATATTTTATTGCGTTCTCTACAATATTAACCATAACCCGTCTGAAATGAATTACGTCTAACTTGAGGGTGCTTTCATCTTGTTTTTTAATGTTTACATTAAAGCTAATGTTTTCTTTACTATAATCGTATTTCCATTCCTCTACAAGATCATTTACAAAAAGCTCCATTCTTATATTTGAAAATTGGAAGGTTTCCTGTTCAGCATCTAAGTTAGAAAATAGGGTCAACTCTTTTAATAATCTATCAATCACCTGAGCATTATTTGACATGGACTTCAGGTATTTATTCATTTTCTCTGGTGAGCCAGCAACACCATCCATTATACCCTCTGCATGAAGTTTTATAGCCGTAACAGGGGTTCTTAAATCATGGGATATACTTGATATCAGCTGACGTCTATTCGTTTCGTATTGGTCTCTTATATTTTCATTTTCAAGAAGTTGAATACGCATGGCTTCAAAGGAATCACTCAGTTCTCCTATTTTATCATGGGTCGTGTGTTTAACCTCATGAAGTAAATTGCCCCTACGGACTTCATCTGCTGCTTCTTTTAATTTATCGATTGGAACGGTTATACTTCTAACAACAAAGTAGGATACACAACCCATAATCACTGTAGATATTAACATGAATATAAGTAGGTTGTTAAGGACTGCAATCACTGCACGTCCGGATTGTGATGCCACACTAAATAGGATGAAAATTGATATTTCATCTTTAGCTTCAGTCCGGTAATCTATTTGCCTTTGAATGGTGCTTTCATAATTCTCAAACAAATATTCATTCGGATAATTCTCGGATTCACCAAACTTAGGAAAGACATTAAAGTCCATATCGGGGGATAGTTTTGGTGATTTATATAAAACTTCATTATTTTTGAATACGACAATTGATGCATTTTTGCGCATGGACTGATCTGCTTGCTCCCAGAAGTCTATTGTCGCAATATTGTTTTCATTCCCATCAATGGTTAGTGCAAGTGCTGCTTTATTAATTGAACGGCTAGCTTCCTCAACACTGTTTAATCTACTAAACTGAAATGCATAGGTCATCATATTTTCTGAATCAGCGTTCTTGGCAGATGAAGGGATAAACTTGTTCCCATGGGCAATATAACCCACAAGCCCCATCAAAACTATCGTTATAACAAGACCTATCATATACGTTAAATAAAGTTTTCTTTTTATGCTCAAATGCCCTATTTTCATATGACCTGCCTCACATTCATAATATATAGATCATGCGCAACACTGTGAAAGCTGTCGCGCTAGATACACTTATTGCTATTTTACCATGACAGCTTCTTCATCGCTTAAATATTGCTGTCCTTTATATACGATTTGATCCCCAGTGTTCAGTTCACCTATAACTTGTATTGTTGATCCATTTTCAAGACCGGTTTGCACATCAATTCTAACGGCCATTTCATCTACAATCACAAATACATAACTGCCTGATTCGTCTGTGATCACCATGTTTTTATCCACAACAAATGCGTTTTCCTCAATCATCGTTTGTAGATAAACTTCTGCAACCATGCCTGGTAGAAGTTTGCCTTCTGTATTCTCTAGATTAATTTCAGCAGGATACCCACCCGCTTTGCCTGAAAGATTCAGTGCGGATAATGTGCCCTCTAAACTTGAGTTTTGTGTTGGAAACTCTATGTGGACAGGTTGTCCAACATAAGCTTCGTCAATACGTGCACTCGGAATGTTAATTTTAACTTTTACTGGATCATACTCAGATACAACAATACCATTTTGAGTTGTAGCAAATTGTCCCTCTTCTAATGTTCTAGATGTAACAATACCATCCACAGGGCTTACAACAAGGTACTTTTCCTCCGAAGAAGAAAGACTGGATAGTGTTGTATTGTATGAAGTTAATGTGTTATTGTAATTGATTTTTGCCGAGTTATAATTATCTGTTGCACTGTCTAGAGCACTCTTTGAAGAAGCCCCTTGATCATAAAGTATTTTTGTATCATTAAAGTTTTTCTCGGCTGCATCCCTTTGTATTTTTGATGAGTCAAGTTGTGCTTTAACACCAGAAAGCTGTGAAGTCTTATTGGTTTGGAAATCATTTGTCTCAAGTTCGAACAAGAGGTCACCCGCTTTAACCGTGTCACCTACGTTCACATACACTTTTTCAACATCTGCATTTACCTGTGCATTCAATGTGTACGTCCGGCCCGCTTCTACTGCCCCTAAGCTGTAAAATTCTTCTTTTATAGATGACTGGCTTAAGCTCATAACCTCAACGGGTCTTTTCACCACTTCATTTATGATTTCTTTTTCAGCATTTTCAGGTCTATTTCCCATGCAACCAGTAACAAGTACAACCGCACTCAGTACCCCTGCTAATAATATTTTACGCTTCATCTAAGACGTCCTCCGTTTCTTCTACAAATAATCCAAACCTATCTCTAATCTTTTCAGTTAATCCGTCGTTCATTGAATAAACAATAGGAATAACCATTAGAGTCAGTGCTGTTGATGCTACCAGACCAAATATGAGAGCAAACCCAAGTTGTCCTAGTGCAGGATCAGCAACTGAGATTGGCAGAACGCCACCGATTGTTGTAATCGAAGTTGCAAGCACCGGATTAAATCTCGTTTTAACAGCCTCTACAATAGCTGTATTTCTTTCCATACCTTGTTTTCTCAAATAGTTTGTGTAGTCAACCAGTACAATCGCATCATTAACAGCGATCCCTACCAATGACACAATACCAAAGAGTGAATAGAAACCAATGTTATTGCCTGTAATTGCAAGACCTATAAATGTACCTATTAGTGCAAGTGGCACACTAATTATGATTACAATAGGTTGAGTAAGTGAGTTAAACTGAACCGATAAGAGGATATATACCAGCATAAGGGCAATCACAAAGTTCATACCCATATCACCGAAGGCCTCGTTCATATTGCTAAACTCTCCACCGTATTCAACCGAAATTCCTGATGGTACAGGAATATCTTCAACTGCTTTTTGGAAGTCACGCACGATCTTTGTAATATTGGCATCTGTTGCATTGGATGCGCCCACGGTTAAGTAAGCATCCCCATCGTTGTGAACGATCTGGCTGACCCCTTTATCGATTCTAAGGGTTGCAACTTCCCTGAATGGAATCTTTTCACCCATTTGATTTGTGAAAGTCATTTTTTCAAGATCATCAATATTATCAAGTCTATTGTCAATGGTTCTAATTTCAATATTCACTTCATTGCCCATGTATCTGAAATCACTAACTTCAAATCCGCTAACTGCATTACGGACATCCATTGCCATTGAAGAAATGTTTAAACCTTTTGCCTGAGCTAGAGCTGGGTCAAAGTCAACAACAAGCTCTGGTAGACCCCCCAGTGAACTTGTAGAAGCATCTTCAACGCCTTCAATGGTTTTCATCACTTCATAATACTGATTCGAAAGGTTTTCCATTTCTTCGTCAGTACCACCAGAGATTTGAACGGAGATTGGATCTCCACTACCTGGTCTATGGCCCATGTTCAGTGATACGTCTACAGAAACCTCTGCACCTGCTATTTCTTTAATTTCATTTCTAAGAACGCCAACCATATCGTATCCACTTGTTTCACGGATTTTATCATCCACAAGCTCAATTGAAATGCTGGCTTTATTGGAGTCTTCTCCACCAATGGATGATGTAAAACTATCAATATCACCCAGTTTATAAAGTTTATCTTCAACCTCTTTTACAACTTCTGCTGTATCTGAGATCAAATATCCTTTTGGAAGTTCTACCGAAATGGACATAGAGTCTGGTTCTTCACTTGGCATTAACTCCAGTTGTATGAACCCAAGTGGAATCAGTGCTGCACTACCAATTAACATGACAACTGAAAGCACAATAATGCCAATTCTTTTCTTACTGCTCGCTAGTATACCACTTAACCAGTTTGCATATTTCTCAATGTGTTTTCCTTGTCCATGTGCACTCTTAAACATAAACTGCTTCACATACATAGAACCCGCGAATAAGACAGCACCCACATATGAGTAGATGCTAAAGGCCCCATCTATTCTAAAGGCAAACATGGCCAGTACACCCACGGTTAAAACCGCTGCTACTTTTCTATAGATTGTTGCTGCACCTCTAGCCTCTTTTTCCTTCCTTTTATACTTTTCAAGAACGCGGGAAGCAATTGTAGGTGTAATAATGAGTGAGATTAAGAAGGATGCACTAATTGCATATAGAATTGTCAGTGGCAATGATCTTAACATGAGACCCATCATACCTGGTGTCATAGCCAGTGGCACAAAGGCCGATATTGTAGTCAGGGTTGCTGCTAGAACAGCCGGTGCCACTTGATTGATCGCAATTTTTGCTGCCAGTTTTCTGTCGACGCCAAAGTCTCGTATTCTATCAATATTTTCTACAACAACGATGGCATTGTCTACTAGAAGCCCCAGTGCAATTACAAAGCCCATGAGTGAAATGGTGTTGAATGTAATGCCCGTTTGCTTCATTAATATAAAGCTTGTGAACATAGATAGTGGAATTACCATTGAAACGATTAAGGCTTCTCTTAAATCAATAAATAAGAAGAGTACCAACACCACTACAAGCAGTCCTGAGATTGCACTATCTATCACTGTACCTAAGCTGTCTTCAACATCATCAGCAAAGTTTGAAGTGATGATGATTTCCATATCTTCTGGATATAGACTGCCTTTTCCATCTTCTAATATTTTTAGAATGTTGTTTACTGGGCCAATGGTATCTGCTCCATTGTCACGGTAGACCTGCATATAAACAACCGGTGTGGTTTCAGAACCAAACTCTTTTCTATAGGTTCTCGAAATAGATTCTCCCTCGTCGTCTATGAGGTTTACATCCGCAATATCTCCCAGACGCACAACGCCGGATGACGTTTTGATTAAAACATCGCGTATTTCTTCTACGTTGTTAAACTCTTCATCTACACGTACATTAAACTTCTGGCCATCTAACTCAGCATCCCCTGCCGGCATACCGATGTTTACACCTTGAATGGCCTGACTGATCGTATTTTGATTGATACCATAAGACTCTAACTCAGCAGGATTGACCATAATTGTAACCACTGCTTTTGTTTCGCCACTCAGCGACACAGAGTCCACACCTTTTACTGATTCAAATGCTGTTTTAAGATCTTCTGAATAAGAACTTATGGTTGCCAGATCTGAGTTGCCTGTTACAGACATGGTCATGATTGGAATTTCACCTGTTTTAAGATGCATGATATTCGAATCTATTGCATCCTCAGGTAGACTTAAACTATCTATTTCTTTTTTTACTTCATCAACGGCTTCATCCATGTCTATGCCAAACTCAAACTCAAGAATAACATTTGAATATCCTGATGCAGAGGTTGACGTAAATCCGATCAAATCGTCTTGTCCAGAAATTGCATCCTCAATTGGATTGGTAATCATCTGTTCAATATCATCTGGTGAAGCGCCATTATATACAGTGGTTATGATGACCATGTTGGATTCAACCTCAGGTATATTTTCTCTAGGTAAATCACTATACGACATCCAACCTACTATAAACACAGCCATCAGGATCAAGTACACTGTTCTATAACGATCAATAAACAGTGCCGATATCTTGCCAAGCAAGTTTTTCTCCTGATGGAGTTCTGGAATATCTCGTTTGTTGTTCTCCATCTTACGACTCCTTCCAATTCATAAACACATATTGTCACGTTTCTAATATTTCATTTCAAAACCATACTACAGCAAAGAGTTAAAATTTCGCCTTCAACTTTCTAAACACTTTCTAAACTCGTCTTTAACCATCAAAAAAGATGCGCCGCTAGCCCTTTGGCACATCTTTCTTAAATTATCAATTTAGTTTTCAGACAAATGTTCCTCACTAACGTTTACAATCATTAACATTCACTTCTATAAGGTAACGGGTGTACTTCCCGACTTCAGTCTCAAGTACAATTTTCCCATTTAGATTGTTTTCGATTATCTTTTTAATGATGTAAAGACCCAGTCCAATGCCAGATAGACCATCTCTCGTTTCTCTTGTAAGTGTACTAAAGAATGGTTTAAATAAATTCTCCTGAGCTTCTGGTTTTATGCCATTTCCATCATCTTCATACAGTATTTTGAGCGTTTCTTCATCACGTTCGATCTTGATGGTGATTTGTCCAGAACTGCGTCCAGTAAATCCATGTCTATAAGAGTTTGTCAGTAAATTGTTAAAGATCTGAGTCATGTAGCCAGGAATCATTGTCACTTCCAGTGTTGGATCAATTTTGATGATGTAATCAATGTTTTTTCTCTTTAATACCGGTTTAAGGCTGAGCAGTATTTCATCCACCTGCTCACGCATGTTTGTACACCTTGCTTCCATTTGGGTTTGGTCAGCAGCCATTTGTTTGAAATTGGACATCAATTCTGCAGCATGGTTTAAATTCCTGTGGATAATCTCGGTTGCTTCATTTAAATACGCCACATACTCATGAAACTCTGATTTTGTTAACTTTCCAGACTCAAAGGATTCATTCACTTTCACCGTTTTTTCTTTTATAAAAGTACCCGATGTCATTGCAGCACCTACCGGTGTGCTAATTTCATGGGTCAGGCTTGCTACCAAATTGCCAAGGGCAGTCATACGTTCAGTCTGGATGAGCCTATTCTGCATTTTATTCAGATGTTCAACCGTTTCCCTTAAACTTTGGTTGGACATTTCCAGTTGACCTGACATCTGTTCTTGTTCTTGTAGCGATTTTTTAAGTGCCTGATTGGTTTTATCAAAGGCAGTGGTCCGTTCAATAACCCGTTGTTCTAACTGATTATTGAGCGCCAAGAGTGCATCCCTATATTTCTTTTGTTCGTTAATCTCTTGTATGAACGCCGCATAGTGTTTTAGATTACCATCTTCATCCACAATTTGTGACAATGAAATCAAGGTATGTGTATTCTCTCCACTGTGATTTTTAAATGTAATTTCAATCGCTTTTCCAAGATTATTGCCTTCTTTAAAATCATTTATGATTTTATCTGCATCTTTGGTTAGAAGCGCGTTGGCATCCATAGTCAATAACATTTCTTTTGAATACTTAAATATGTGCTGTGCTTTCACATTGCTATCAATAACCTTCATGTCATCATTAAACAGGATGATGCCTATGAAGCCTTGTTCGAAATACCCACGGTACTTTGCTTCTGATGCAACCGTTTCATCATGAAGTTGGTTGATCTGTTTGAGACCCATAACGATTAGAAACCATAAGAGTGCACCTGTAATAATCACATACAGGTTGCCTTTTATGGTTTGAATATAGGCCATGACCTCAATGTCGTGGATAACAAAGGACAAAAACTTATCTGACAACATAATCCACAAAACGCCAAAGACCATATATATAATGGTGACTCTATGGGCTAAACTATATTTCTTTAAACTTTCTTTTGTATTTTTCATAGGTTCATACCCCTTAATCTTTAAAAGTCAGTTAACAGTTTCTTACTGAACTTGCTCACACTATTATATACCCTAAGGAAATAGGTCAATAACGATGTTATTTTTAATTGAGGGGTATAAGTACAATGAGGTTATTGTAAAAAGGAGGCGCCTATGTACAAGATACTCATCACTGGGGGTTCGGGCTTTATAGGATCTCATTTTGTGGACAGACTAATTTCCAAGGGGTACGATGTTCATGTGATCGACAATCGTGCTGGTGACCCGCACCTTAGCGAAAATAGCAATGCAACTTATCATCTTATGGATATCACAAGTACCGCTGTCATCCAGTTGATTAAGGACATAAATCCTGACTATATTTATCATTTGGCTGCTGTTATTGGCAGTAAAGACAATACCCAGGATGTTAAAAGAGATGCAACTGTGAATATTATTGGTACCATCAACATTCTTGAAGCTGCCCACCTGAGCAAGGTAAACAAAATCGTTTTCACTTCATCCAGTGCGGTCTATGGGGTTCCCGCATATGTGGGTATTGATGAAAATCATCCCCTCTGTCCGGTGTCGCCCTACGGCATGACCAAACGATCAGCCGAGGAGTTTGTTCAGCTCTACAACAGACTCTATGATGTTCAGTACACCATATTCAGGTTGTCCACTGTGTATGGCACCAGACAAGCTGCCCATAGCGATGGGGATATGGTTGCAGACCTTATTTCAAAATACATGCACCACTTGCCGATCCACTTAAAGGGAAATGGACAACAGTCTAGAGATTTTGTTTACATTGATGATGTTCTGGATGTTTTGGAGATGAGCCTACTAAAAGGCAACAATCATATTTTCAATATAGGCTCTGGTCATGGCACACTCATTAATGAACTGATCAATCTCTTAAACGCAACTTTTGAGATACATGTTGAACCCAATTTCGATTTACCTGCAGCAAAGAGTTCCAATGAACGCTACTTTGACATTACACACGCACTGGAAGTCCTGGATTGGTCTCCTTCTTTTAACTTAGCAGAAGGAATTTTAGAAACGGTACACTATTACAAAAGAACACTTCGAATGTAACCCTATTGTGTATTAGGTATTAAAATAACCGCTATGACACTTGTTTCTTGCGTGTGTCCATAGCGGTTTATTTTATTCTGTTGACTTCATTCTATTTATTGCTTACTGGTTCACTTGGTCCATACCTTTTGATGGATGGTCTTTCACATAAAGAATAAGATAATTACAAAATGCCACAAAGGTTATAATCACGGCACCTGTCATGGTTGCATCTCTAAAGATGGGTTCTGCCTCCAGTAATGATGTTGCCACTGCAATATAAAACACCAGGGTTGCAACTTTACCAAACACATTTGATGGGATGACCCTTTTAATTTTACTGAAGTACATAATTGCGCCACCTATGATCATTGCAACTTCTTTGATTAGTACCACAGCAAGCACCCATACTGGAATTAGACTTGAGTATGTTAAACAGCCCAGTGCAGCGATTAACATAAGTTTGTCCGCTAAGGGATCTAACATGGTCCCAAGTTTTGTGGTCATATTAAACCGCCTTGCAATATAACCGTCTAGTACATCGGTGACACCAGCGATTAAATAAATAATAAGTGCAGTGGTTGGTTGACCTAAATAATAAAACCAGATAAAAACTGGTATGAGCATAAGACGGATCACCGTTAAGATGTTAGGAATATTCACTAGATTCACCTCCAGAATTATTTCTGTCATTTTACAAGTGCCTTGTTATAGCATGATACCCGTTTCTATGACTTGATACCCACTCAGAACACCTATCCATTATTATACCTTATAAATGTCCATTTATTTCCTTATAAGATTCTTAAATAAAAAAATGGTGATGCCTTTATTCAGACACCACCACCTTAATTTTATCAATCTGTTTATACTTTGAACTTCGTTACTCTATTCAGCAATTCTAGAGCCACATTTGAAAGCTGCTCTGAGGCACTTGCGATTTCTTGAGCCACTGCATTTTGCTCCTCTGCAGATGCTGAAACTTCTTGAGCACTTGAAGTTGTTTCTTGAGCTACAGAAGCAATAAACTCAACAGATTCGGTTACCTTATCACCACACATAAACGTGTTGCCAATCATTGTAGCGACTTCCTCAATAAGTGAATTGGTTACTTCAACCCTTGCTGTAATATCATCAAAGGCTTGACCCGTTTTGTCAATGGTTTCAATCCCATCATTAATGGCTGCATTTTCAGCATTAATGAGTGCACTTGCCATAACAATTTCCGACTGAATATCATTGATCAATTCGTTGATTCCCGTTGCCGATTCCATAGATTCAGTTGCAAGTTTTCTAATTTCTTCAGCAACCACTGCAAATCCACGCCCTTGTTCACCAGCTCTAGCGGCTTCGATTGAAGCATTCAGCGCTAATAAATTGGTTTGATCAGCAATGTCTGAAATGGTATCAGATATGTTTCCAATACGACTGGACTGTTCGTTAAGTTGATTTATAACTTTGATGGTTTGGTCACTGCTTACACGGATGGCATCCATTTGTTTAATGGTTGCTGACATCTGGGCTTGGCCGCTCTTTGATGTCTCAATAACGCCAAGAGACTCAGTGACCATTTCTGCTGTTGCTTTTGAAGAGACTTCTAGCTTTTCTTTCATGTCAACAACCACATCTTTTGTTGTCATTACATGATTTGATTGTTCTTCTGTTCCAGCAGTTATTTCCTCTATATTTGATGTAACTTCTTCAGCCGCTTGACCCCCCTCTTCAGCAGAGGATGCAAGCTGTTGGCTACTCGAAGACAATGTTTCAGATGCCTTAATTATTTGGATGATCATTTCCCTAAAACTATCAATCATTTCATTGATTGAAATTCCCATTTGAGCTACTTCGTCTCCATCAACTGGTCTTTCACCTTTGCCGTTAGTGAAGTGGACTGTTAAATCTCCAGCTGAAGCTGATTTCATAACCGCTTGCATTTTTCTTATACGTTTAACTATGTAGAATGAAATACCTCCAGCTGCAATCATTCCAATAATGAACAAGACTGTACCAAAGAGAAGCGTTTGCTTTCTCATATGGTGTAAACCTTCAAGATATTCCGCTTGATCAGCACTCAGAGATATGGAGTATCCGTCAAAGCCTGTAAATAGGTTCAGCTTCGTAATGCCATTAAAGGTATAAACCACTTTACCGTCTTCACCAGAGGCCATGGCTGGCAAAACGCCAGTTAACTCAGCTACCCCTAAATCAGGAATGGTCTTTTTCATCATAACGTCTTCACTTGGGTGGTAAACAAATAGACCCTCTTGATTTACCATATATGCATATCCGTTGTTGCCTATTTTAAGTGCTGCAAGCTTCTCAAACAAAGAATCCATTTTAACTGCTGCAGCTAGAACTCCTGTGATTTGTCCTGAAGTGTTTTTTACCGGATAAGCATAAACACGTACTGGACGACCAGTACCTTTCGATTCAATAATGTCACTCCAAACAGCTTGATCCCCTTTAGCCACGTTGAAGTATGGTCGACTTGATAAATCTAATCCTTCATATACCCCTTTATTGCTATCGGCTTTGATTATTCCGTTTAAGTCCGCTATGAAGATTGTTTCTAGTAATTCTTGATTTTTTGATTGTAAATCGAGTAACAATCGCCTTGATTGATTCAGACTTGTGCCACCACTCGAAATATTTGTTGCGGATAATGAACTTACTGTTGGTGTGTCCCCGATGACATCCAGCAGCATAGAAGTGTTGTCTAATCTTAATTCAAAATCTGCTTTTACACTTTCAAGTTGCGCGTGTAGTTTTGCTTCTACCTCATTTGTAACAGCTTGTGACGACCAATAGTAACTGATCCCACCGACCCCGGCTGCCACTACAATAACCAGTAAACATGACATAAGCGTCATCTTTAACATAAGGTTATTTTGCAATTTCCTCATTTTTGCCTCCCTCACTTGCTCTCTGTTTAGGAATTGTCTATAATATACATCCGTTTAACATTTTAATGAAAAAAGTCTTATGTTTCAACACGACATAAGTCACAGAATGTAAATAATCTACTTCGATTTGTAGTTTTTCGTAAAATTCGTATGGGGTGATTCGAACAATGATTCTATTAATTATAATTACACGTCTAAAGATGTGTTTAGGCCATTAACATTAAGTCGTTTTTTGTCGAGTCGTTCAATAGATTACTATTAAAACATACCAACCAGTTATAGAAAATTTAAATATATGTAATATTGAGTATACATTCAATAAAAAAACACCCACAAAAATGTAGGTGTTTGCTTTGATTTCCAGTGTTTCCAGACTGCACTTGATTTACTTTATTCAATCTTTTGATTAATCGCGTTTATTCTATAATCACGATTATATTTGAAAGATATTAAACTATTGGCATTATACTCTAAACTTTGTAACTCTCTGAAGAAGATCTTGTGCCATACTGGACAACTGGTCTGAGGCACTGGCAATTTCTTGTGATACAGCATTTTGCTCTTCAGCCGAAGCGGAAACCGCTTCTGAACTCGCTGTGGATTGCTGTGAGACTGTTGCAATAAACTCCATGGATTCTGTTACTTTGGATCCATAGTTTTCTGTACTCTCAATTGCTACTGCAACTTCTTCAATGAGTATATTGGTTGCTTGTATTCTAGAAGAAATGTCGTCAAAGGATTCACCCGTTTTATCAATGGTTGTAATCCCCTCATGAATGGCTGCATTTTCAGCGTTTATAAGTGCGCTGGCCATGGTTATTTCTGATTGGATTTGTGAAATCAAATCATTGATTCCTGTAGCAGACTCCTGTGACTCCGTAGCAAGTTTTCTAATTTCCTCAGCAACAACAGCAAAACCTCTTCCCTGGTCTCCTGCTCTTGCAGCTTCTATTGAAGCATTCAGTGCCAGTAAATTGGTTTGATCAGCAATGTCCGATATGGTCTCAGAAATTGAACCGATATGTGTCGACTGTTCATTTAAAGAATTAATAACTTTGATGGTTTGTTCAGAACTCACGCGAATGGCGTCCATTTGTTTAACTGTTTTACGCATTTGTTGCTGTCCATCTTTTGCTGTATCCATTACCTTCATGGACTCATCTACCATTTGTTTTGTTGCTTCTGATGATTTGTCGAGTTCAGATTTCATCTCAAGTACAACACCTTGTGTGCTTAACACGTGACTGGATTGCTCTTCACTACCGGCTGTGATTTCTTCAATGTTTGCAGTCACTTCTTCCGCAGCTTGCCCACCTTCTTCTGCAGATGCTGCAAGTTCTTGGCTGCTCGACGATAGGGATTCAGAGGTTCTTATGATTTGTATAATCATATCTCTAAAACCTTCAATCATGTTGTTAAGCGAAATTCCCATTTGGGCAACTTCATCCCCATCAAGAGGTATTATGCCTTTAATCAAGAACTCAGCGGTCAGATCTCCATCCGCTGCTGCTTTCATCACAGCTTGCATCCTTCTAATTCGGCTGACAATGTAATAGGCAATTGATCCTGCAACAATCATACCTAAAACAAAGAAGATAACCCCAAACATGAGCATTTGACTGCGCATATGATGTAGGCTGGCAAGATATTCTGCCTGATCAGCATTTAATGAAATAGAATAGTGGTCTAACCCTGTGTAGATATTTAATTTAGTTACACCACTCAGTGTATAAATAAGCTGTCCATCTTTTCCAGCTGTCATACTTGGAACAGCATTTGTTAATGCCTCCACATTAAGATCAGCGACAGTTTTCTTCATCATAATCGTTTCATTGGGATGATAGACAAAGAGTCCAGTTTGATCAACCATATAGGCATAACCGTTTTCACCAATTTTTAGCTCTGAAAGGACTTCAAATAGTGCGTCCATTTGAACTGCTGCTGCAAGAATCCCAGTTGTTTGTCCACTGGCATTTTTGATTGGGTAGGCATAGACACGTACTGGCCTACCCGTTGACTTGGATTCTAAAATATCACTCCAAACATGATCTCCTGCTTTAGCAGCACTGATATAATCTCGACTTGATAAATCAAGACCAACCAGAGTCCCGCCTGTACTATCTGCTTGTACACGCCCGTTCAAGTCTGTAATGAATATGGACTCAAGCAATTCTGATTTCATCTTTTTCATGTCTTCCAGTAACAACCGCGTATTTTTAAGTGCTGCTGATTTTGTTCTGAAGTCTGATGTTCCTAATGATTTTATTGTTGGGGTTGTCCCAACCAAGTCCAACATCGCTTCTGTACTATCCAAACGAAGTGCAAACTCTGCTTTCACGCCATGTAGTTCTGCGCGCAGTTTGGCTTCGACTTCTGTTGTTACCGCTTGTGATGACCAGTAGTAACTGATGCCACCAATTGCTGCAACAACAACAAGGACCAAAGTGCATGTCATTAATGTCATTTTAACCATAAGATTATTTTTAATTCGGTTCATATGTACCTCCCTAAATTTATGATTTGAATTCCCAGTTTAATACCAACTTAAATGTCCCCCACTCATAATAGTTAAACGCTTAACGAATTGCAATCTCAATTGTTTTTATTAAGTGAACTGCATAAAAATAAAACACCTGATTAATCAGGTGTTTTGTCGAATTGGTTCTATTTTCCTCATACGGAATTTATTTCATAGTTTTAACATTTGGCACTTGTACTTAACATGTCACAAGTTCAACTTTTTTTCATAGTCAGTATACCGGCAAAAGTCTTGCAATCAAAGTGTTACAAGCTTACTCAATAAACATTTGTGACTTGATTGATTAAGAAAAGTAAAATGAAAATAGTCGTAAAACTGCACTAAATGTATTTTTTTGTCAGCTCGTTCGCAATCACACCATTTAGCTAAATTTATGATCTATAGAAAAATTAAATACCTTTATTGTCATTCTTATACATTTTCGTCAACTTCTCAGATGTTATTACCAAAACAATGATCATAATAAACATCAATGAATGATTGTATCTTGGTTGCCCTTCATATACGAAGAAAACAATAGAAGGAAAGGCTAAGTTCATAAAGGGTATTACAATGGATGCATCCAGCCTTTTCTTAGGTGAAACTATGGCCATAAATACTGACGGAATCCCAATCAATATAAATATAAAACTGAAGCTGCTCATCACACTTAGCGTTATGTCATTAAGCGCCCTAAATGAATTCAGGTTTCTTCCTACTTCTTTTTCAGTCAACGTCGTTGGCTTGCTTGAAATCTGGTTCATAGTCCATGCGTCCACATCCCATGAGCCATTGAAGTAGGTGGAATGTACACGTATTAGTCCAAGTTTTATAAACTCTAACGGATTTTCTTTGATCCATTCCGTGGCAAGGGGCTTAAAGTCGAGCTCAATGTCTGATGCCAGTTTTATGCTTTTATTACCATTTTCCAGGTGTTTATCGATCTTTTCTTGTAGTCCATCGGGTTTATATAGGTCGTCAAAGGACATCCAACCCCCATGTATGTTATTGGGATTGTTATTGATATATAGATTAAAACCAGAGTTGTAAGAAACAGGGATGAATCTATCATAAGCTTTATAGTTTCTAATTGCCCAAGGTGTAATAACAATTGCCATCACAAGCCAAATAACAGCACCTTTAAGAGCTGCTTTCTTTAAGTCTTTTTTCATCATCCATTCACTGACACCCAGAATAATTGGAAATGCCATGTAGAAAGGTTTGGTAAGTGCACAGATACCCGTAAGCAAGCCTAAAAGTGGATACTTTACTTTATCCTTTAAAGGTGATAATTGAATCCACATCACCAAGGCCAGAAGAAAACCCATAATGGTTTCAGTACCTGTTGTATTGCAATAAGCAATATGTTGGGGCAGAAAGGCGACGAATGCCATCGTTGTCAGTGCCAATAAACTTGCATTTTTTTTGCCTTCGAAAAGTTTTAAAACTATTTGCCAACTTAAAAGGATGGTTCCCATACTAAACAAGACATTCAACCATTTGGCAGTTGCAATAGAAGCTGATCCTGTTACTTTAAAGATCATGCCCAGTAGGTACGAATAGAACATGCCCTGAAAGGCTATAGGGGCCCCTTCATAGGTGAATCCTTTGCCTTCAAATATGTTTTGAGCAATCCTATAATAGGCGTCAAAATCATACAGTTGTTCTGTTGGAATTGTTCTGATCCACCAGATTCGAGCAAAAAGACCGATGAGTACTATTATTAATGGAATGACCCATTTCTTAACGTTCGTTTTGTTCTGATTTGATATGTTTTGTATCATTATTCCATCCTTGCTGGTTCTTATCTACTGTTGGGATCCTACTAAAACGTCATATTTTTATTGTCTTCATTAAGTATAGCTTTTTCAATTATAATAATAAACCCCTAAGAAAATCTCTTTTCAAAGGGGTTTGAATCCATTCTTGAATTATAATACGGAATGTTTATTCCATCTCAATGGCAATTTCAGCTTCAAATAAATCACTGGATAACTCTATACCAGAGATAAATATCGAGCTTCCCATTTTGTAATCTAAAATACTGAATGTTGCACCTTCTTTAAAGCTGACTGTCCATACGTTTCCAGTTTCATCTTTAACTTTTAAAAGGTTGGCTGATTGAAAAACTTCTTGAATGGTGCCTTTAAACTTCACTTTTTCTACTTCCTTTGTCATTGCAAGTGTTTTTACACCTAGACCATCCATTTTCATTGTAATACTTTGATTTAATCTAAGATCATACATATCTCCCGATTCTGCATTTCCATCCAGCTGATATTCAACATCCGCTCTAAGGTTTACAGTTTTCAAAGTACCATCCCCTGTTTTTACAGTTACTTGGGGTTGTTCACTTATAAGTATTGAAACAATAGAACCAGATAATTCAGAGCTCATACCTGTTGCTTCAACTTTTGTTACTTTACCAAACTCAAGGGATACTTTAACAATGTCACCTTTTCTTATAGTAGAACCCACAGGTGAAAGTATAATGTCATTTTCTAAAACTTCATCAACGTAGCCGCCATTTTCAAGTTGAACACTTAGAGAGCTTCCTTTTTTTAGGTCTGTTGTTCTATTAAGAACACCACTCACCAATGTCATCTCTGAATATGCTTCTACTTCACGTACATTAAATCCTTCGGCATTGATATGAACCTGATCTCCAATTTTTAGATCATTTAATACGACAGACTCGCTATCTTTAATAATTACAGCTGAGTCGTAAGATTTAAAGTACTTTTTCCCATCTTTCGTAGAAACCGTAATTACACGGTACTTACCTTCGTCGTCAACAAGTTCATCTGATTTTGCAAAAAACTTACCTTCGATTTTATCAAACTGTTTATTGATAACAAGCTTAGTGAGCTCACTACCACTTTCAAACACGGTAACGTCCATGCCTTTATTTACATCTGACAAACTGAGTGTATTGCCGTCTCGTGTGATCTCTGTACTACTACCGTCATACACGTGAAGCTTACCACCACCATCACGAATTTCGATAATCTCTAAATCATTATGTACAATAGACACAATGGCTTCATAATTTTTAGAATCACCTGAAACAATATTTGTAATAATGTTATTTTCCAAACCATTTTCATCTTTAACAGGTGTAATATCGCCATTCAGCACACCATATGCGCCAGATAACAAGGTCGCTAGCACTTCACGTGTCATAACCTGTTTAGGATTAAAGTTACCTTTGTCATCCCCTTTGCTGCTAATGACATCATTTTGAATAAGTAAGTCAACATAAGGCGCTGCTGCACTTGTGATTGAGAATGCATCTTTGTAATCAAAGCTGATTATACGCTGTAAATTTTCATTAAGGAAGATATTCATACCTTTTCCTAGAAAAATTGAGGCTTCCAGTTTTGTCGCTTCTGCAAGTTCACCTTCAATCATAAATCCTTTTAGCTCATCAGGATGCAGAATGTTGTTTTCTAGAGCATATCCAACAGCTGCCCATGTTGTTTCACCATAAGGCGCTAAGCTTTTGGGGATATTTGCAGAGTCAATGGTTGCACCAAATTTCATCGCCAATACATCACCCTGATTTTTTTCGAATTTGTCTGTTGCGCTTACTGTATTGTAAACAGCCGTTATGACTTCTAGTTTTGAAACCGCCTTTGCTGGCTTATATGTAGCATCGCTGTATCCAGGCATAATTTCATTTTCAACCACTTTGATAATAAATGGCATCGCCCAGTAGTCTTCAGGAACATCTGTAAATAGTCTTGCTGCAAATGTTGTAGGAACCCCTGCTGTCATGATGACTAACAGGCAAATTGCTACAACTCTTTTTAATTTCACATTTAATAATTGATTCAAGAATAGCCCTCCATTCTTCCATATCCAACTGTATTTATTCATTATTCGTACATTTATTTGCTTTTTATAACGGATTCTCTTTAATACTTGTCAGTTTATTATATCAAAACTCTTTTCCAGTATCGTTTCAATGTTGTTACAATCTTATGACGCTTGAGTCTAAACTTCACTTTCGTTTTTTACTTTAGATTCAATTCTCTTAAATACAACCCATTTACTAAATACATAGTTCAAAACAACAACTACAACAGACATGATGTATTTAGAGTGCATCTGGTTTGTTATTGCATATTCGATGAGTAAGTATAAACCCAAGGTTTCTAGAATCCAAGTGCCCAGTCTAGACATAAAAAAAGCTGTCACTTCACTAAAAATACCATTCGCAGTATTTCTCTTAGACTCAAATACAAACTTTCGATTTGTAACATATGCAAAGAATACTGCAACCACCCATGAAATTGTTGTTGCTCCAAGATAATGAAATCCCCATGTAAGTAATAGGGCGTAGCCACCAATACCAATGAAGGTGGTCAATACACCAAATATTAAATATAGGCCTATTTCTTTTTTCATTGAAATACTCCTTGAAAATCACTATTCCCCTGTATTTTCTGACACATCAGTATAACAATCATACTCAGAAATACTTCCGCTTGACCCCGTTCTTCTCTGAACCTTTTTTCCATCTTGTTTGCTGATGATATAAAGGGGCCTGTTACGAACTTCTTCATATATTCTCGCTATGTATTCACCAATAACACTGATCTGGATCATTATAATCCCAAAGAACAATAAGAGTATGGTGACTATAGATGTCCAACCTTCTACGGCCTGGTGGTTAAACACCACTTTCATGACAATCCAGTACACTAGGTTTAAAAAAGCAAACCCTGCCGTTGCAAATCCCATAAAACTGAATAATTTGAGTGGTTTGTATGAAAAAGACAGTATTGCATCGAAGGCCAATTTAATCAGCTTTACATAGTTGTATTTCGTTTCTCCTGCGAACCGTGCTTCTCTGTCATATTCAACACAGGTCACATTAAATCCAACCCAGTGGGTCAGGCCCCTAAAGAACCTGTTTTTTTCGTTCAGATTATTGATCTCGTCAACCACACGTCGACTTAAGAGTCTGAAATCGCCAGTATCGAGTGGGATTTCAGTGTCGCTTAACATCTGCATAATTCTATAAAACCCTTTTGATGTAAACTTCTTTAACCAAGTCTCTTTGTCGCGCTTCTTTCGTTGAGCATAAACGATATCATAGCCTTCTTTAAACTTCTTGTACAAATCTATAATCACTTCAGGCGGATCTTGTAGATCAGCGTCAATAATCACAACTGCTTCCCCTTGTACATGTCTAAAACCAGCTGTATTGGCCATTTCATGCCCAAAGTTACGTGAAAAACTAACATATTTGACACGATGGTCTTTTTTCTGCAGTTGTTCTACAATATGAACGGTCTTATCGCTGCTGCCATCATCAACAAATAGAATTTCATAGGCCTCGCTTATTTGTAGTAATGACTGAGATAAACGTTCATATAGTGGGTGAATGTTATCTTCTTCATTAAAGGCGGGAACAACCACGCCAATATCAACTTTTTTCAAAAGAGTTCGTCCTCTCATACTTTGTAATCATGAACCACACGGCCTTATCAACAAGGAAAGGCATTCAAATTTTGTGGTTCTATATGTGAATCCATCAGGTGTATCATCATAAGAAAAGAAGTGTATCCAGTCATAGATACACTTCAAGTAATTATAACATATACAACTTATAGGTAGGGGTGGCTCAGGCTACAAATTGATTAAAATAGTCTGTGATATAGCCAATAATCTTCACTATCATCAATTTCAATTGTTACATCATGTGTTTTTACCATGCCATTGCTGAAATGGGCAATAAACCTAAATGTAATAGAAGATGATTTCCAGCCCATCATCGATTCCTCCCACACTTCTCCAGTCCAATTATTTAGAGCACTTGGTCTCTCATCGGATTGGTCTAAGTATACCTCCATGCCATGGGTTAGAATCTCAACATTCACACTTTCACAAACAAGATTCGAATCAGTAGACAATTCCGTTGTATTTGCCAACAACATAAACCGTTCACCAGGCCAAAACATATTATAGGTTCTGGGTAGATCTATTGTCCCCGTTTTAGTTTTATTAAAAGCCATTCTGTTTTCGTTCCACTGTTCTACATGATTCACCAATCCACTTACCTCCAGACTTCCTACTGTAAAATCAGTCAAAGCCTGCCCTGTTTCACTATGTGCATCTTTTACGGTCACTCTAAAGTAGTATGTAGCGGCTTCTAAATCTGTAATTTGAGTGCTATACTGAACACCCTCTGCAAGACTCGTAAAGTTTTGTGTTGTCCAGTAATTTACACCATCATTAGATAGTTCAAACTGCACATCTACATTGCCACCATCGGGATCACTAGGCGTATATTCAATTGTTACAGTGTCTCCTTCATAAAGAGTATTTGGGCTGTAGCCATGAATCACAACACGTGGCGGTTGATTGGTCTGAACAGAAAAACTCTGCTGATCTGTGACAGAATCACCATGCGGATCAGTAACCGTTACTCTGACTAGGTAGTTCTCTCCATTCACATCACTAATGGTAAATCCTTTTGCGTTTCCAGAAGGTACATAGTTATGTGTGCCCATGCGAATCCAAGAAAGACCACCATCTTTAGAGTATTCACCCACCATAGAAAGTAAATCTCCATCATCATCGTTGGGTGTCCAGCTTATGGTTACATCACTTCCCCTAGAAATTGTTGCGGGTTGAATCCAATTAAGGTGCACCGTTGGTGGAAGGTTAGACCAGTAATCAAAATCAACTCGGTCTTCAGAACTTCTACCATTTAAAGTGGCAGCATAAAATCTTGTGAAATATTCCCCATCTGCAAGCGCACTATTTACCACCGCTGAACCTTGCCACGTTTTCTGTGTGGCTGTGGTGTTTATCAAAGTCAGTTCTTTGAATACGCCTTTACCAGTACCATATAAGGCAACTGAGGTTGCACGACTGGCTGTAACAGGGGTTGTTGCTGTAAATGTTACCGTGTCCCCTTTTTCCACATTGTAAGAACTCATAGTCCCTTCAATGCCAATCGGTGTGAGGACTTTTACGGTTAAATTTTGTGTTAAGGTTGAACCGTCAACCGCATAGGCTGTCACCACAGCTGAGTAGTCACCATCAGCCAAAGAAGTGCCAAGCCCCCAGGTAAACATATACTTTTCTGTGATGCCCGTTACACCTTGTTTAACCATGTTATGTGGCCCCCAAGGGCCTAAAGTAACAGTAACTTTAGAAATTGCTTTTGTTGTGTTCACATCTGCAAAGAATACAATGTTTCCTCCAGCGTGTATGCTGTCTGGATAAGACGGATTAGAATATGCCGTTAAACCGTAATAGTCCTTTTTAATCTCAAGTGTTTCTGTTTTCCAGTCGCTCCATGCACCCTCAAGATCTTTAACACGGTATCCAACACTATAGGTATGACCGACCTTTAAGTCAATAAATCCGGTAAAGTCTGAATATGAAGGATCAAACTCTTCTTTATAACGCCACTGGGTTTCTACAATCCCTTTGTCAGCACGACTTTTGCTGTGGTCAAGGTCATATGATCCTGCGTCTGAAAAGGTGAATCTTTGCATTACATCTGAGAGTTTAGCGGTGGTATAAGCCATCATAGCCACTGGTTTTCTATGAACGTAAACATTTACTCTTGCATCTGTGCTAGACCATAACCTATATTCATCCCTTGTATTGTCAGTGCCTACGGGGTTATCTCTGTAGCTTGGTTTCATTTTATAAAGACCAGGTTTATTAAACTGGATGGGTGCATAAATACTAGCAACCACTGGTCTGTAAACACCCTCTGTATTATCAAAGTAATTGGGGTTATGATCAAAGTCGTAGTTCACATCATAAATAGGGTGTGACTCTCTATCAAAGTACATGCCGTCATAACGAACACTTTCTCCTTTTAGAATGTATATGTCCTGTGTATTGGTTTGGCTTTCATAGTTCTTTTCTATGGCATCAGTCA